>Ga0182742_1000613_pt1 | contig 53287 bp, 46 predicted proteins | sample eDN5th37CBELigMG_FD_128880 | JGI IMG/M metagenome (GOLD analysis project Ga0182742, IMG submission 128880) | Enriched Miracle-Growth compost microbial communities from Emeryville, California, USA - eDNA 5th pass 37_C BE-Lig MG (version 2)... ...
TCGGCGAGAATGAAGGCGCGCTGCATGGTGTTGTGCAACTCGCGAACATTGCCCGGCCAGCGGTGTTCCTTCAGATAGCGCATTGAATCGCTGGTGAGCTCCTTGTTCGAGCCCTCCGCTTCATTGAGACGGTCGAGGAAAGTCGCGGCGAGCAGATACACATCGTCTTCACGCCGCCGCAGCGGCGGAATATGCAGATGGAAGACAGCGAGCCGATAGAGCAGGTCGGCGCGAAACTTGTTCTCTGCCAGCGCGTCGGCGAGGGGCCGGTTCGTTGCCGCAACCACTCGGGCTTGCAGCGGAATATCCCGATCGCCACCGACGCGATTGAACCGCCGTGTCTCCAGTGCACGCAGCAGCTTCACCTGCATTTCGAGCGGCATCTCCCCAGCCTCATCGAGAAACAAAGTGCCGCGCCCGGCACGTTCGAAATAACCCGCCTGCGAGCGAACCGCGCCGGTAAAACTGCCGCGTTCGTAACCGAACAGTTCGGCTTCCACCAACGTCGCTGGAATGGCTCCGCAGTTCACCGCGACGAATGGCTCATCGCGACCCGCGCTCAACGAATGAATCGTTTCGGCGACCAGCTCCTTGCCCGTACCGCTCTCGCCCGTGAGCAGCACACTGACACCCGTTGGCGCCACCCGGCGCACGCGATAAAACAACTCCGTCATGAGAGCGCAAGTCCCAAGGAGGCGACCCAATCCACGGGGACGCGGCTCATCGTTCCTCCCGCTGGTGGTGCGAGGCGAACACGCTCCGGACCAATAAGCAGTTGCGGGAGGATGGATGCTCACATCGGTTCCAACTGGGACTTCAGCGGAGTGGAGTCGGCGGCGTTTCGCCGTGGGCGGATACGCAGCCTACCGCGTATTGCCATGCTCCGCATTCACATAAGATGCGCCGCTACGGCGTGGTTCCCCCGTAGCGGCGAAGGGCAACACACCCGTCATTCGACTGACAGATATCGAGACAAGATACTTTCGTCACCCCCGAAAGGACGTTTGTTTCGTGTGCTGCCGCGGAACGCGTGCTCATGCCTCGGCATTGCGCCTGCATGTAACGCCGGAGCCTCGCCCATGCGCATCCATCATCTGAACTGCATCTCGAGTTGCCCGCTGGGTGGCGCACTCATGGACGGGCATTCGATGAGCCTGCGGGGCCGTCTGACCTGTCATTGCCTGCTCGTGGAAACGAATCAGACGCTCGTACTCATCGACACTGGATTCGGACTGCGGGACGTGGCAGATCCGCGCTCACGACTCAGCCGGTTTTTTCTGACGTTGCTGTCGCCGGATTTTCGTGAAGAGTTTACCGCCCTCCGGCAGATCGAGGCGCTCGGTTACGACCCGCACGACGTTCGTCACATCGTACTCACCCACCTGGATTTCGACCACGCCGGTGGGCTGGACGATTTTCCTCATGCTCGCGTGCACATGTTGAGCAAAGAACGGGAGGTCGCGGAAGCTCAGCGCTCGTTGCTGGACCGAATGCGCTACCGACCCCAGCAGTGGTCACGGCGCGATCAATGGGTCACCTATCCGGCGATGAGCGGGGAGCGCTGGTACGGCTTCTACTGTGTGCGGGAGCTGCATGGCGTGCCCCCGGAAATTCTGCTGGTGCCGCTCGCCGGTCACACGCTCGGGCATGCCGGCGTGGCGGTGGAAAGAACCGGCGGCAGCTGGGTCATGCAGGCCGGCGATGCGTATTTCTATCACGCCGAGATGGATGTCGACCGCCCTCGATGCACGCCGGGCCTGCGCTTCTATCAATGGATGATGGAACAGGATCGCCCCGCTCGCCTGCGCAATCAGCAGCGATTGCGAGAGCTGAAACGCGAGCACCCAAAGGCCGTCCGAATCATCAGCTCACACGACGTAGTTGAATTCGAAGGCACTGCACATCACGCCAGCACCGTGCTGCCGGACCGAGTGGTCCGCGTGTGAGCGCAGAGTTTATTGGAACCAACCTCTCTGTCATTGGTTGCGTAATCTCACTAACGCCGGAGCACATGGAGCACCACTATGACGCTGTCATTGTTCGAGGATCGCGGCACGCCACTGAATCAGCAGCGCTTCACCTGGCGTGAGCTGGCAGGCAAGCCGATCAGCAAGCTGGATGACGATGCGTTTACCCGCGTGCGAGTCATCCTGATGAACGGGATAGAAACCGAAGCTCAACGTTTCTCACACGCAGCGGCGCGCTTCAACCTGGAGCTGCGCCGTCCGCTGGCCGAAGTGAGACGGGTGGAGCAGCACCAGGCAACCCTGGTCAACTGGCTGCTCGGCGCGGACCATTCGCCGCTCGAAACCACCATCGGTTATGAGCAGGTCGCGATCGAGATTACTGCCGCCCTGGCGCAGAATGAGCCCGATCCCTACCTCGCGCAGGTGTATCGCTTCGGCCTGCTCGAGGATTTCGACCACATGTATCGATACACGGCGTTGCTCGACCGCCTGGAAGGCAAGGACTCGAACAACATCCTGCAGAGTTATACCGACGTGTTGCCGGGACGACCGACTGTCGTCGAACACCGTTCGCCGGAGAATGACCTACGTCGTCCGTTCGATCGCAACACCGCCGCTCCTCTGACGAAGTTGAACGCATTGACGCTCACTGCTTCAGAGCATCAGACGCACGACTACTACATGAACATCGGGCCGCTGTTCGCAGATCCGGTGGCTCGCCAGTTGTACGCAGAAATTGCATCCATCGAGGAACAGCACGTCACCCAGTACGAATCGCTCCTCGACCCGTCACAGACATTGCTCGAGAACTGGTTGCTGCACGAGGCCATGGAGGCCTATACGTATTACAGCTGCGTGCAACAGGAAACCAATCCGCGCCTGAAATCCATTTGGGAGCGGATGCTGAACTACGAACTGGGTCATTTCCACCTGGTCGCGGGGCTCTTCAAGCAACATGAGCGGCGCGATCCTCAGGAAATCGTCGGGGAACGCCTGCCGGAGCCCATCAAGTTCGAAAGTCAGCGCGAGTTCGTGCGAGCGACACTGGCGCAAGAGGTCGATCTGCGCGCCAAGGGAACGGAGATCGTCGGACTCGAGGAAGAGCCGCAGGAGTCTCTGGACTATCGCAATCACATGAACTCGCAAGGATCGCCTTCGGAGACCGTCGCTGCCGGCTATGTATGGCGGCCCGGCACCGAGGTGCTGTCGCAGGCCAAAGTTCGCGCGGCGTGACGCACGTCGACCAGCCCAATCAGCCAAAAGACGGAGATCACCATGCCAGAGTCTACTGACGCTACCCGCCTGGGTATCAATCGCACCGGACTGCAGATGTCGCCGCAGCATGCGAAGGAAATGTTGGAAACGGAGGAGCTGCTCAACGACGATTCCTCGGGTGCGGAACTGACGCCCGGTGACGACCAGGTGCTGTCGCTCGCCCGCCAGGAATACATCGCAGCTGCCGATCCCCTGGGATCGGTGCCGACGCCTGCCACTCTCAAGGGTGCAGCGAAGAGCGGTGCAAAGATGCTCACCGGACGGCGGCCACAGGTATTCATCGATAAGCTTGCCGAAAGGCTCGCGTTCGAGCGGGGCGGCACACGTTTGTATGATGCCGTCTGCGCCAAAGCCATCGCCCCGACCGGCGATTTGAACAAGATCGACGCCACGGAACTGCAGGAGATTCGCGACGCGGAAGCGCGTCACGCGCTGTTGATCAAAGAGTGCCTGGAAAAATTGGGCGCGGACCCGACTGCACAAACGCCGTGCGCCGATCTGGTTGGTGTCGAATCGGCAGGCCTGCTGCAGGCGGCAAGCGATCCGCGGACCACGCTCGCTCAAAGCTTACATGCCGCGCTGGCCGCAGAGCTGATCGACAATGAAGGCTGGGAAAACCTCATCCTCATGGCGAAGGAGATGGGCCACGAGGACATGGCCCGCCGCTTCCAGCAGGCGTTGAACGAGGAACGAGAGCACCTGACGAAAGTCAGGCAGTGGTACACGCAGCTGAACAAGGAAGCCAGCGAGTTGATGTGATCCGCCGTCCGTGGCGAGGCAAAGTCCCTCGCCACGGACGCCGCTAAAACAGTTATCAGCGCTACGGAATCCTCTCGCGGCGCCGCCCCAGGTTTCAGCCGATCCTAATTGCTTCCCTCGCGGTGACTTCTCTTACGCTCGGCTTTGGTCAGCTGAACGAAGTTGCGCTGTTCGTTCCTATCCTCGTTACGGCCGCGCTTCTTGTTGCGCGCGGCCGGCAAACCCAGCGCGCCTTTGGGCCCGGCCTTACCGGGATTTCCGCCTACGGATGTGGTGCGTGACTGCGGCATGCTCACTCCAGTGATTGCTATGTGTTAGCGCAACGCCATGGCCTTCGCCGTGTTCCGCCGCTCACGTCGGTTTAATTTCCCGCGACGGCCCCTACTATGAAGGAATGAGGCAAGCCGAAATCTTCCCACCCGAGTTGCCGCCCGGGCTGATCTACCGGGAAGACTTCATTTCCACGGACGAAGAGCAGCGGCTGTTATGGGAGATGCAACGACTGGCGCTGAAACAGTCGCAATACCGGCAGTACACGGCCCGCCGTCGTACCGTGAACTTCGGTTTCTCATACGACTTCACTCATCTTCGCTCCACGCCGGCGCCGCCCATTCCAGAATTCCTGAACTCGTTGCGCACCCGTGCGGCTGAATGGGCGGGCGTTCAGGCGGAAGATTTCGTGCAAGCATTGATTGCCGAGTACCAGCCCGGAACGCCGCTCGGCTGGCATCGAGATGTGCCGGACTTCGAACTGGTCGTCGGGGTCTCGCTCGCAGGGACGGCACGATTGCGCTTCCGTCCGTATCCATGGTCGCCAGAGAAGAAATCGAAAGTGTTCGCGCTCGAGCTCGCGCCACGTTCCGCGTACATCCTCCGGGATCAAGCTCGGTGGGAATGGCAACACCATGTGCCGCCGACCAAGGAGCTGCGTTATTCGATCACCTTTCGCACGGCGAGCGAGCGGCTCGGAGCCGGGCGATAACTCTGGCGCGCCCTAGGCGACACTCACGGACTTTCTCGAGCGCAGATCATTTCGGATACTCGTGACATGAGTATCCGCACAACGACCGTCGCACTGGCGCTGCTGGCTCTCGCCGCATGCGCAACTGTTCCCAACCGCCCGCCTCGAGCTGCGAAGTCCTCATACGGCTGTATGGAAACGGTCGTGAAAGCGAAGGTGCCAGCGAATCTGCCCGACAAGAGGCAGCATTGTCTGGCCGGCGGCTTCATCGCTCGCTATTGCAGCGGCAGCGAAGCGTATATGGCAGGCCTCGGCAAGGAACTGAAAGATTTCTTCGGCGGCGGCGACGTCGAGTGGGCCGATTGGCGTGCCGATCGCGCCGGCATCGCGTGTGCCCGCTCTGCCGCCGACGACGATGAGCTCGCGCAGTGCTGCGAACGCAGCGGCTATTGAATCAGCCCGGCTCTGGGCAGGCGCGCAGTTCCAGACGCAGGATGCGGCTCTGACCGACCTGGAACAGGCTGGTGTCGATGCCCTGACCCGGCTCCTTCAGATCCACATCGATCCAGAACACCGAGCCGGCGCGCTTGCGGTCGCTGATCTGGGCATTCAGCCCGATGGATTTCACTTCTTCGGAGCGGCGTTGCGCCCGCTGATAGTCGGAGAACACACCGAGCGAAAGCACGTTCGGTGGATCCGATCCGGGCATGAGATACACGTCCGTGATGCCATTGGCGTTGATCGTCTTGAGCGCCTCTTCGGCCGCCTCGCGCGTCGCCAGGTCGCGAACGCTGACCCAGTAGCCGGTCCACAGCTCGCCCTGTTCCACTCGCTGACGCGGCTGGAATCCCATGCTGCGTAGGGTGGCCTGGGCCTGCGATGCCTGACCCAGATCGGCGAACGGGCCGACGCTGCTGCAAGTCATCGCATCGTCACGCGCCGCCTGCGGAGGCTCGCGGGGCTGAACTGCGCCTGCCGATTCCAGCGGCGCCACTCGAGGCGGAACGACCTCGCGCACGTCGGCGACTTCTTCGTCTTCCTGCTCTTCGGGTTCTGGTTCGGCCGGCGGGCTCTGCGCCTCTCTGGCGAGCACGATGCGAGGCGGCGGAACGGCCATGCGAATCGGCACGCGATCGAGGCTGCTCACCTGTACATCGATCACCTGGGACCAGATGAAATACAGGGCGTTGACCAGCACCAACAGCAGACAGAACGCGCGCATGCAGTACTTGTGTTCGAGCGACTAACGCCGCTTCTTACCCTTCTGGCTGCTCTCACCCCAGTACGCGGCGATATTCGCCACCTCGGCCGGCGTCAACTGCAGCGGCTTACGATGCTTGACCTTGCCGGCAACGATATCGTTGATCAGACTTTCCAGCGAAGCCGTGCTCTCGCCTTCCCAGTCGTCGGCCTCGTGGCATTCGATGCACTTGGCCTGGGAAACCGCCTTGCCGGCCTGCACATCGGCGGCCATTCCCGGCAGCGGCCACACGCCCAGCGCCAGCAGCGCCGAACCCGCAGTCAGTTGTCGGAATTTCGAGTTAGCCATCCACCGCCCTCGATTGCTCCCCGCGTCGATCCAGAGGAATGATACACGAAGGCTCCCGCATCACCGCCTCCGGCGGGATCAGGCGGCGGATGATTCAGGCTGGGCGGCAACGACCGCCAGGCCGCGCAGCACCAGGTCGGGAATTTCTCGGGCCGGCGATCGGATCGTCCCCTTCAACCGGGCGGCGGCGCCGCCGGTGAGCAGCATCACTGGCGACTCGCCGAGCTGCTCTTCGAGGGTCTGCATCGCGCGCTCGATCAGAGCGCCGAGCGCCTGGACGGCGCCCTGCTGAATCGCGCCCAGCGTGTTATCGGCAAACAAAGCATCGCGCGCCTGGCCGCTGGCTGCACGTTGAGCAATGTCGCTGGTGTTCTTCAACAGACTGGACACCATCAAATCCGGGCCGGGCACGATCACACCGCCGAGATGCTGGCCGCCAGCATCGAGCCCGTCGATGGTCATGGCCGTTCCAACGCTGACCACACACAGCGGCCGCGGCTCGAGCGCGCGCCCACCCAACAGGCACAGCCATCGGTCCACGCCGAGCTTGGCCGGTTCCGGATAAGCACTGCGAATGCCGGCCTGCGCTGCCGGGGAATGAACGAAACGAGGCTCGATCTGCCACGCCGTGCCGAGCGCCAGCTGCGCCAGCTCTCCCATGCGTTTGCCACCGACATTGGCAATCAGCACACGCTCGGCGCGAGGACCGGAATCCAGAATGTGCTGAACGAAATCGTCCGCAGTCCAGTTCGCATGCACGGCGGCGGATTGCTGGCCCATGCCTCGTTCATCGAAGCGTGCCCACTTGGTGCGCGTATTGCCGATATCGATGAGCAACAGCATCGCAGTCAGCTCTTGGCCGCTCGCAAGCTGACCTCACCGGAGACGAACCTGCGCAGCTCGCCATCGACATCGACGAGCAACGTGCCGTCCGCTTCAACGCCGCGCGCATACCCCAAAGTGGTTTGCGAGCCGCTGATGACCTTGACCGGCGCGTTCGAAAGCGTGTCCAGCTCGTGCCATTCATCTTTGAACGGCGCAAAGCCGCTGACCGTGAACGTCTGCAACATCGCCAGCAGCTCGGTGGCGACAGCGCCGATCGTCGCGTTCCGGGTCGGCGTTTTCTCGCGCATGATCTCGTGAACGTCGGCGATCAACGCTGCCTCGCGCTCGGCCAGCTGCATGCGGATTGCAGCCGGCATCTGCATGTTGATGCCGATGCCGATGATGACCTGCGCCGGACCGGCGGATTCGCCGCGCATCTCGATGAGGATGCCGCCGAGCTTGCGGCCTTGCCATTGCAGATCGTTGGGCCACTTCAATCCAACGCCTTCGATGCCCAGCCGCTGGAATGCTTTCACCACCGCGACGCCGACCGCGAGACTGAGCGCCGAAAACGTCGGCGGCGCCTCGCTGAATTGCCAGCCCACCGACATGCAGATGCCACTGCCAAATGGCGCGACCCAGCTGCGCCCGCGCCGACCGCGGCCGGCGTTCTGCACTTCAGTGGTACATAACTGAAAACGGCCGGGCGCCGGCGGTGACAGCTCGGCGACGAACCGATTCGTCGAATCGACCGTCAACAGTACATCCGCCCGCTCCAGCTGCGCGCGAGCCGCAGCGGGCAGCGAAGAAACGATGGCGTCCTTGTCGAGGAGATCGACTGCACGCGGCAATCGGTATCCCTGGCGCGCCACGGACTCGATGTCGACGCCCAGCGCCTTGAGCGAGTTCATCAACTTCCAGACGCCGGCGCGCGAAATCTTCAGCTTCTTCGCCAGTTGCTCGCCGGAATAGAACGATCCCTCGGCCAGCATGGCGAGCAGCCGTTGGCGGCGTGCCTGCGCTTGGGTTTTGGGAGTCTGGGCTTTGCTGCTGGTAGGCATCGTTGGGGTCAGCGGGGCCGCAGCAGCCACAGGCGCCGTGCCCGGTTCTCGGTGCCGGCACGCATGCGTTCGATGTTGCCTCGATGGGTATAACAAACGAACACGGTCATCACCGCGCCAAACACCAGCATGGCCGTGGACGGCTCGGCCTCGGTGAGCGCCAGATACACAGGAAAGAAAGCCACCGCGATCATGGTGCCCAGACCGACGAACCCCGTCAGCATCACGACCACCAGCCAGACGCCGAACACGGGAAGAATCGCGACTGGCTTCAGCCCGATGAGCACGCCGATCAACGTCGCAGCGCCCTTGCCGCCGCGGAATCCGTACCACACGGGGTAAACGTGGCCGATGACCGCTGCGCCGGCGCAAGCCACCGCCAGCCAGTCGCGCTCCACCTGCGGATCGATGCCAATGCCTGGCAGATTCATCGGCGCGAGCAAACCGGCCGCGAGCCAGCCCTTGCCCACATCGATGATCATGACCCATAGCGCGAACGACCAACCCTGCGTGCGCAACGCATTGGTGCCACCGGCATTGCCGCTGCCGAGCTTACGAATGTCCACGCCGCCGCGCAGTTGGCCGACCAGCAGGCTGCCGATCAGCGAGCCCAGCAGGTACGCGAGCAGGATTTTGACGCCAAGTTCCAACATTGGCGAAATTATATGCGTTTCTTTCTGGGCAGATGCAGTTCGGCCAGCATGCAGCGGACGCTGCCGCCACCCAGCTTCTCGATGGTAGGGATGGATGCCACGACCAATGGGCCGGCACTGGATGCGAGGATGGTTCGTTGCTCGGCAGTCAAGGCGTCGTGCGCCTGCTGGGACATGGCGACCACGCTGCCGCTCAGCGAGGAGCCCACTTCCAGCATGTTGCCGGCAAAGGCATTCATCTGTTCGAGCGAGAGCTCCACGACGGCCCGACCGGTACCGCGCAGTTGGCCGAGCACGCCTTCACGTTCGTCTTCTCGAATCGCGTTCAGGCAGACGGCGGCGAACCGCTCGCCCACCGACATGAGCACATTGGTGTGATAGATGGCTCGACCGTTGGCGTCGTGGGCTTCGAACGCGACGATGTCGTAGTCGAGCTGTTGAGCGAAGTCGCCGAGCACGTCCAGGTCGGTGCGCGGCGAAACGCAGGCATAAGCCACGCGATGGATCCGATCGAGCACCAGACTGCCCGTTCCCTCCAGATACCGGCCGGTGTGTTCGTGCCGGGTCAGATCGATCACGCGGGACGCGTGAAAGCCATGCGTCGCGCTCAATTCTTCGATCAGATCCAGCCGCCGCTCGAGCCGGCGATTCTCCGCCAGCATCGGATACAGCACGACCGTGCCGTCGGCGTGAAAGCTCACCCAGTTGTTGGGGAAGATCGAATCCGGCGTGTGCGGCTCGGGCGTGTCCTCGAACTTGTGGACTGTGACGCCGGCCTGCTCCAGCGCGGCAGCCAGCTCATCGAACTCGCGCAGCGCCGCGGCCTGATTGGCCGCATCCTCGCTGTTCGAATCGACCTGCTGGAAAGCATTGGACGCGCGGGTCTGCGGATTGCCGGCGAAGGCCACCGGTCGGATCATCATCACGTCCGTTGCGGTCTGTCGGTCAGTCGGTCGAGCCAGGCTCATGGTGCCCCCTTCGTTAGGGCGGCATTATCGCGCCTCAGCTCTTGAAGTCGATATTGAAGCTCGTCACCAGCCGGACCGAGCCCTCGATGCGACCGGCCGCGATCAGGGTGGTCGTAGGCACTTTGGCGTCGAAACTGCGCGATATCCAACCTGTGGGCTGCGGACGCTCGACGCCACGATGGACATTGCAGCGCAACTGCTCGGGCATCGTCATCGTTATCGATACGTCGCCGCGCGACACGCGAATGTCGCGACCGTTCGCCACGACTGCGCAGTCCTCGGCGAAATGCCAGAACATCTCTATCTCGTGAGTGCCGCTGCCCAGCAATTCGTCGGTCACGTACAGGCGGGACGACTGCTTCTCGAATTGAAGCTCGCGCCGATGAGTGACTGGATGTTTCAGCCGCAGGTAACCGTCGTGACTTGCGACCCAGCGATCCAGCAGTGGCGTGCGCTCGAGCGCCATCAACTGCGCCTGCGCGTGCCTGACCCAGAGGAAGTTGCCGCCGCTGACCGACTGATCCACACCATCGATCCGCACTGTGTTGTGCGCCGACGTGCCCTTGAAGTAATCGCGCCACACTCGTTGCGTGTGATAGGCGTACGTACCCGGATCGATCAGGATCTCCTTGCCGCCCACGCTCAGCGTGAACGACAGAGCATCGGCGTGCCCGTGCGCGGCGATCGACAGGTATCCCAGTGGACCGGCGTCGGCGACGATGCGAACCTCACGATCGGTTTCGAAGCGGTCGCCCAGGATGTAATAGCCGGCGTTGGGGAAATCCATGCGGATGGGCAGCGACACGCGTGACATGTCGATGCGCTGATATCTGGCCGTAGCTTCGTCGCCCAGCAGCCAGCGCGTCTTGTCATCGACCTGCTGGCTGTCGCGGCCGGCGCTCGCCTTGAATTTAAGCTCTGCCGAATCGAACAGGATCGCCCCGGTCGCGAGCAGCGAGCGATAGACATCGCCCACCTCCGGATCGAGCCGGGCGATGATGGCATCGTCGGCATCGCCGAAGTTCGGCACATGCCCGCCCACATCCATGATGCTCGCGATGTATCGAAGCATCCCGTGCAACCGCTCCCAGTAGGCGGAGTCGAAGTCGCAGCCGTTCGCTCGCGCAATCAAGCCGCTGACGATCATCATGTCGGCGACTTCGTGGTGATACCAGTTCGCCTGCTCGCGATTGACGCCGTCCGCGCCGTTCTGGCGCAACATCTCCTCTTCCAGTTCGCGCTGCGCGTGATTCTTCCATCGTCGACTGCGCTTCCATAGCGGCCACGTCAGCGCAGCGATGAACAATCCCATCAACTCGCCGAGCAAATGGTTGTTCGCCGAGGAATACCGCGAGAAATGACCGGCGATGAACTGGCAATGCTGATACACACTGGTCAGCCAGCGCTGCTTGAATACTTCTCCCGACTCACCCTGAAACAGCGGTGAGGCATCGCCGCCCAGCAGATGCCACGCAAACGACCAGTTCACCAGCCGAATCGAATGTTCCAGGCTGCTGGTCCAATGCACGCCCGATGGATACGGGCATTGTTCGATCCAGGACTCGAGCAGCGTCCGGCAGCCCTGCGCGTACTTGTCTTCACGCGTCAGATGCCACGCCTGGGCCAGCGTCACCAGCTGTGCGTGACGGCTGGGCTCCCAGAGATATTTGATATCCCCGACCCGCTTTTCGTCGCGATAGTTCAGCGTCTTGCCGAACTGTAGCGGCGCTTGCCTGCCCGTCTTCGGATCGCGATTCCACTGCGGCGGAAAGCCGAGAGGTGCGGCGGACATCGCGAAGACGGGAAAGCGCCCGTCGAGAATCTCATCGGCGGCGCGGCGATACTTATCGACATTGAATCCCGTCGGAATGGCCGCGACCCACGGCGCACCCGTTCTCTCCGGTGCAGGCGCCGGAGGCGCGGCGGAATGCAAACCGAACTGCTCGACGCTGGCCTGGACGCGCTGCCTGACCCGATAACCGACTTCCCACCCGCTCATCGCCGAGAGGCGCTGCAGCTTCCACTTCAGACTCATGATTCGAGCCTCACGCGATATTTCCGTGGGCACGTGTGTCGTTCAGCAGTTGCTTCACCGGCGGGCGATGAATCACGAAAGGCGTTTTACCGCGAGCCGTGCGCTCCAGCGCGGTCACGCTACGAATCTCGATATGCATGCTCCTTGGCAACTTTTCACGAGCGTTGTGCATGAGACGGTCGCGGTCGCGCTCGCTGTACTCTTCCATCGGCAACACAAGGATGGCGACCTTGGTCGCGCTCTCCTGAATCACCTGGATGCGCACGATGTTGGCTACGTCGCGCTGGAAATGACTGATGCCTGTGACCTTCACACCCTCGGGCGTGACCAGGATGTCGCTGTCACGGCCCAGCACGCCGGAGAATGTCCTCAATCCCAGCGCCAGCTCTTCCAGTTCTTCCGCGCCCCACGTCGCCGGCACGCGGATCAGGTCGCCGGTGCGATAGCGGATCAGCGCCATCGACCGGTTCCACAACGGCGTGCCGATGATCTCGTACAGCCGATCCTCTCCTTCAAAGCCCACCGGATGAAACTCTACGTGGGCATAGCCAGGCAGAAATCGATACTGGCCCTGTGCCGTCGCATAGGCGAAGGCAACGCGTTCAGCCTGGCCGTAGTAATCGAGCAATCTGCAACCCAGGTTGTGCCGGGCCGCGTGCCAGACTCGGGGATGCAGCACTTCCGATGAGCACAGCACGGCTGGAATGTGCACTCGCCGCTTGGCCCGATGCAGCAGGAAGCACAGCGCTTCGAGCGAGGTTGGATAGCCGAGCAAACATTCCGGAGCGAAGTTCTCGATGGCGCGGGCGTAGTGCTCGATGGTGGCCGCGTTCAGATGCGTAGACGAGAGCACCAGTCGTTTGCCGCCGCCCGCACGGACCCAGTACGGCGGCTTGAAGTCGTTGGGATCCTTGATGCTTTCGGTTCGCAGCACGGCGCAGCTGGCGGACCGCGCAACGACTCCGACCTTTTGCATCATGCGATCGATGCAGACCTGCTCGAACACCACCGAACGCAGCGTACGAACCAGATTGAGCGGAGCGCCGGAGGTGCCGCCCGTGTTCGCCTTGATCGTGAACAATTGCGAGCCGACGGCGAATGCCTTCGGCGCGGCACGAACTTCCGCTTTCGTCAGCAATGGCCAGCTCGCGATGTCGCCTCCGCCGCGGACGATCAACCCGTAGCCGCAGCGGCTCGCCGGCCAGAGCAGCTCACTGAGCCGATCCCGCGTCCATTGACGGCGCTCGTTGAGACCGGCGCGCTCCAGTCGCTCCAGCTCTCGCTGCGCATCGGCATAGAACAGTGGATTGCGACGGACGGCCGAATCGCCGACCTGCAGCAGTTTGAGTTTCTTTACCAGTGCCTGCATGCCCGATCCAAGTCCTCTCGCTAGCCCGTACGTCGGCCGTTGCCATTGGCGACGGACCGATACACGGCGCACATGCGATCCGAATACTGTTTGACGCACAACGGCTCCACCGTGGCGCGCGCGAGCCGTCCCATCTGCACACGAGCTTCGTCCTGCGTGACCAGGTTCTCGATCGCTGCCGCGAGTTGCGCCACATCGCCAGGCGCGATCACCAATCCATTGGCGCCGTTCACCACATATTCCGGAATGCTGCCGACGTGCGTGCAGATGGGCGGCAAGCCCCACGCCATTGCCTCGAGCAAGGACATCGGCAAGCCTTCGGTATGCGACGGCAGTACGAACGCGCTCGCCGCAGCCAGCAACCGGTCGCGCTCCGCCGCGTCGACCCAATCGCGGATATCCGCTATGTCCTGCACGCCGAGTTTGTTCGCCTGCTCGCGCAACTCATGAACCTCGCCATTGCCTGCCAGGACGAATTCCACTCGCGAACGACACTCTGGCGACAGCCTGGCCAGCGCTTCGATCAGTTCGAACACGCCCTTGCGCCGGGTGATCATCCCGAAATAGACAAAACGGACTTTGCCGTTCAGAGCGCGCGCCGGAACGATCGTTGGCAGCACCACGGGATTCGGCAACACGACGATGCGATGGCGGGGCACGCCGATGGATTCGAAGAACGCTCTCCATCTCTCCCCGAGCACCACCAGCTTCTGCACACGTTGCAGAGTATTGAGCGTGATCGATCGCGCCGCCGGCGACATGCTGGCCCAATGCTTTTGATAGCCGCCGCCGTGTGCGTGCATGATGACGCTCGCCCCTCTCGCCAGGGCCACCCGCGCCAGAATGATCTTGCGAACGTTGCTGGCGCCGCTCGCGAAATGAATGTGAACGACATCGGGATGCCGGCTCAGCTGCATCGACAGCTTGGCCACCGACTGCGCGAACGTGACCGCCTTGGTCCATTTCCCGCCTTCGACCATGGTGGCGATGTGAGTGGCGTGGACGTTCTCGGGCAAGGCATTCAGCAGCAGACGCTCCACTCCCGAAACACCACCGCGCACATTCAGCGCCGGCCCCAGCATCAATACACTCGACGACTCACGCATGGCGCACCGACTCTTCCGAAGCGAGCATGCTTCGATAAGCCGCCAGCATTGCGTCCCAGGAGAATTCCCGCTGCGCCCGTATCGATGCCGCCGTGGCCATGCGAGTGCGCATCACATTGTCCGATCGCAGTTGATCGAGCAGCGCAGGCAATTGGCGCGGCAACTCGGCGACATCGACGATGTAGCCTTCCTTACCGTGCTCGATCATTTCCGAGGCGCCTCCGGTGCGCGTCAGAATCACCGGCAACTGCATCGCCATCGCTTCGAGCGCCGCGTTGGAGAAGGTCTCGGACAGCGACGGCAGAACGAACACATCGAACGTTCTCAGCGCGGTGCGAACATCGGCCATCGCTCCCGTGAGCGTAACTGCTCCGGAAATGCCTCGTTCGACGGCACGCTGCTCCAGTGCCGATCGCATGGGGCCATCGCCTACCAGCATCAGATGCACATCGGCGCCCGACGCCCGCAGGTCTGCAACAGCATCGATCAACGGCATCTGATTCTTCTCGGCCGCCAGCCGTCCGACGCTACCGACCACGAAGGCGTTCTCACCGATATCGAACTGAGGTCGCAGCCCGGCGGCGCTGACGCGAGCGGCCGCGAACCTGTTCAGATCGACGCCGTTATAGATCACGCTGGAACGCGAACGCATCGGGCTATCGCTCGACAACCAGGCGTCTCGCTGCAACTCGCAGCCATAGACGGTCCAGTCGAGGTACTGCAACACGCGCATATAGAAACTGCGCTTCCATGTCGCGCCCCGGCGCAACTCGGTGGTGTTCATCAAGCCGATGGTGCGTGGGCGATGCCGGGAACCGCGCGTTGCCGTGACGACATACAATGCCGGATAGAGATTCACAGAGACGACGTTCCGAGGACGCTGCGCTTCGATCAGATCTCTCAGCGCCGCGTGAGCTTTGAGCGAGAATCGTCCTTGCCGGGACAAGAAGAACGTGGCTACCTGCTCGTCGATCTCCTTCAACAAGGTGGCGGGCTCGTTCAGATAGGCAACCCCGATCCGCATGCCTGCCGCACTCAGAGCGTTGGCCAACCGGACGATTTTCTTCTCCGAGCCCCCCACCCCCAGATTGTTCAGTACGAACAATGCGTCCATCGCATCGCCACCGGCAGGCTGGAGCGAGGCGATCTCACCAAAATTTGCTTCCACGCTCGCCATCTTCAACCGCTGGTGCCATAACGCAGGACCTGCGACTCGTCCAGCGCGCTCAACATCTCCAGATAACGGCTGGCAATGTGCTTCGGCCCGAATTGCGCGATCGCATAGGCGCGCGCACGCTCTCCGATGCGATCTCGTTCGTCGTGATCCGCCAGCAAACGCGTGATGGCCTGCACCATGTCCTCGAGATCCGTTGCGGTGTGTCCGAGCTGGCGCTGCTCGATCAGCGAGTCCGGATCGAAGAACGCAACCACCGGCACTGCCCGCACCCATGCCTGCAGGAAAGTGTTCGGGAATCCTTCGATCTGCGAGGTGTTCAGGAATATTTTCGAGCGGCTGAACAGCGCGCCGACATCGGTGTAAGGCACCGCGCCGGGACACGTCAGATTCGGAATCGCTCTGGCTGCCTCGATCACCGTCCGGAAGTAATCCTCCGACCCAGGCAATGCGCCTCCGGCCAGGGTGAAGCGCACGTTCGGCAGCCGCCTGGCCAGATCCAGTACGATCTCGGGCCGCTTCACCGGTCTGAGATTCGAGACCCACAGCACATCGATGTCCTTCTCCGGCGGCGGGCCACTGGGCATCTCCACGGCCATGTCGAGCACTTCGCTCTTCAGTCCGTAGTTCTCCTGTAACAGCATGCGTTGCTGTTCACTCTGCGCGACGATCAGGTCCGCGTTACGCAGGCCATACTCGTAGATCTTGCGGTCACGCCAGTAGCGGATCAGTTGCTTGCCCGGAATGCAGGCCAGATCCGAGGCGATGCGCGAGATGAAACGCTTGCCGTGTTTTCGACAGAACCAGGCGGTTATGCCCGTCGCCGCGCCCGCAGGCGATTGATAGTAAATGTCGGCGTCGACCTCGCGCATCGCACTGATCATCCCGGTCAGTCGCGGATGAGCGAAGCGAAACACAGGGATACCTTCATCGCGTGAATAGGGGGCGACGGCGCGAATCCCCTCGACGTTCGTGTCCCGGCCCTGGCCGTGATCGTGCACGATCATCGACACCTCGTGACCGAGATCGCGCCAGGCCCGCGCCAGCAGCACGTGCTGCACGGATTCGCCGCCGACATACTTTGCGCTCGTAAGCTTCGCCAGTTGCGGATAATCGTCGAGACCGACAATGCAAATCTTCATCGCTTGTTCCATTCAATGACGGACGGCGCCGATCCAGCCATAAGGGTCCCCACGTTGTGGCGCCAGCGCCGGTCGATTTGCGGTCACAGGTTCCGGCGTGGTCTCCAGTGCAATCATGGCAAGACGCATGGTCACGCCGGTGTATGCCCAGAAATAGATCCAGGGCACATAAAGATCCACAAAGAACGTTGCGGACGCATAGGCGAGGGTCGCAACCACGTAGCCGGCCAACAGCGTTCGCAAACGATCCGGCGCCACCGCGAACGCTCTGAGCGCCGCGCGCACCGGTATCACAAGTAGCAGCACGCTGCAGATCAGGCCCGGCAGGCCCAGGTTGAACCACTGTGCAAGGTAATAGTTGTGCGGTGAGTAACGGAACGGCATGACCCAGTAGGCATTCCAGCCGAACCCGGTGAGCAGCGTCTGCGGATGCTCGAACATCATCTCGATCGCAGTGGACCAGATCTCGGTGCGTCCCGACGACGTGCCGCCCATATCCTTGGTGCTGAAGCCGGAGACGACTCGCTCGTACAACAGATCGCCGAAGCTCAGGCTGACGATGAGCAGGATCACCAGCATCGCCGCGCCGGCCGCGAGCCCCCAGCTGAAGATCTTTCCCAAAGACAGATAGCGACGGAACAGATAAGCGCCGAATACCGTGGCGAAGAATGTTGCGACGAAAGCACCGCGTGAGACCGTCATCAACAATGTGCCCGCGGTGAGCGCCGAAGCGGTCATCCAGAACCATCGACGCCAGCCCTTCGAAGCGAGCGCCATGGCGACGGCAGCCGGCAACGTCAGGGCAACGAAAGCGCCATATTGATTCGACTCCCCGACTGCGCCCTGCACCCGGCCGTCACCTCGCCGCTCGATGTCGCCGATGTGCACGTAGCCGAATGCATCCAGCACCGCGACGAGGTGGGAGATGACCCACGACAGCAGCAGACAGGTCAGGACGAGCTTCGCATCCTTCTCCGAGCGCGTGCCGTAGAAGAACGCCAGGAAGAACAGCAGATAATCGACGCCGCGATTCTTCAGATCGAACGCGCTGGTGAGCATGTTGTAGCGCGGGTAGTCGATGAACAGGACGATCGCGAGATAGGTGAAGATGGAATAGCCGATCAGCACGATGAACGCGACGTTCATGGACTGCAGCTGGATCTTGAACTTGTGGCCGTTGGCGTAGCTGAACACCAGCCCCATGATCAGCATGTACAACAGGAAATTCTTGATCTTCACACCCGGCGCCGGCCCGGGATCCCAGTTGAATACGCTGCTGAGCGTGAGAAACAGCGTGAGTGCGGCCAGGACGTACGGCATCAGCTCTGCCCTCCACTTCGGGCTGCCACGACTCGATCATTATGAATGCGCCGGCAAAATCGCACGTACACGTCCGCCTCGGGAATCCGCTGTCATCTCAATAGAGCAAGTTGCATACCAGCAAGGCCATCGCTAGTGCGGGCGCATCATTGCGCCGATTCGGAGTGACGAAGCCGTGCTGGGGTTGTAATTCTTGCAACGAGTGCTTCAGTACTTACACTGACGGCACTTTCGATCGACCGGTTTCATCCCGCCATGCGCCGGTGAGTCGCATGAAATCGCACCGCCGCCGCAACCCCGCGACGGGACATGCCGCTCGCAACCAGGTGTGCGCCGTCTTTCAACTTGAGCATGTACTGGGTGAGCGCGGACATCTTCCGCTGCTCGGTCGCGCGAACCGGCATGTAACCCATGGTCGTCATGCCATTCCACGCCAGAGATTCGATCGAATTGATCTCGTGCGGCGTCAGTCGCGTTTCGAACTTGCGGAAATTGTCGCGCATGATTTCGGTCCGCCCGGCGGCATACCCTCGCTGCTCCACCGATTGCGACAACACGGTGAGGCCGGCAAAGAAGTTCAAATCCAGGAACAGGCAGATCCGTCGCATCTGGGTATCCGGATCCTGTAACAACTCCTCGAATCTGACCTCGAGACATCGTTCCGGCATGGACACGCATTGCCGATGAGCGGCCAGCACGTCCTTCCCCCAGCGCCACGCCGAGCGACGAATATCCTTGCCCCACGCATTGCGCATCGAAACGCAATGGTCGCGCACGTCACGCACGATGTGCAGAATGCGCCCGGTCGGGAAATGACGTTGGATCAGAGGAATCTGTCGAATATACGCGGGCGATTTGTCGGCCCAGATCACGCCCGAGCCGCGCTCCGCGTCGAGCTCATAACGTGCGAATCCTTCGAACAAGCCACTCACGTTGAAGTGGCCATTGCAGCAGTCGCGCCAATCCTGCCAGCGGAACGATCCGCGGGCTGCGTTGCGATAGTTGAAATAGTTCGCACCGCTCATCGCGTTCGCGAACTGCTCGAACGCTGCGTTCGTTACCGGCTCGCCATGCTGCTCGACCCATTGGTCGATGAACGGAAGGAAGTCGGTCTCGGCGGCCAGAATCTTGATACGAGGATGTTTGCTCAACAAACCGCGCAAAAGTTTCGTGCCCGAGCGTGGCATGCCGACGATGAACAACGGGCCTTCCCACACCGACGTCGTGTAGGCGCCAGCCGCATCGCCGAGTCCGGACTGTTGCTCCAATGTCATTGGCAGGTGACCAGGATGTAACCCTGGTTCTCCAATGCATCGTCCGTCCGCAAAGTTCAGTGACTAAGAGTTGCGAATCGGCGACAAGGCTAGGTTTTAGCGGGCGCTGCTTCGGTTTTACGTAGTCGGCCCAACATCGCCGCGACTTCGGGCACGCGGAACGCCACCAACAACACCAGGAACAGTGTCATGAAGATGGCGGAGCCCAGGATCACGCCCGCCAAGCCGAAATGATCGGTCCAGAACGAACCGATGAAGACCACCGACGCGATCGTGGCCGCGATCGCGACCTTCCCCAAGTCTCCCCAGCGCGCCAGATCCTTCAGGCCGATCTGGTACGCTCGCATGGTGCTGCGACTGAGGACCAGCCCTTCGGTCCAGCGCGAGATGACGAATGCCATCGCCGCGGCCGGCAGGCCGAACAACGGCATCACCGTCACCAGCAGCAACAGGTTGAGCAGAATGGCGAACAGGCTGCTCGTAACGATCGGCGCAGTCTTGTTCACCGCGCGCAACGCCACGCCGAAATCGAACACCTCGCGCACCAGCACCAGCAGATAGATCTGAAAGATCACCACTGCGGGCTCGTAGCTGGCCGAGAACAGCGTGACGACGAACGTGTGCGCGAACTCGAACAGCACGACTCCGGCCGCGGTCAGCAGAATCATCGACACGACGGTCGAGCGCCGCCACAGCGCCAAGGTACCTTCGCCTTTCGCGCTCTTCAGCGCGGCGAGTTCCGGCAGCACGGCGTCCGATACCGAATTTCTCAACACGCCAATCACGGGCTGAATGTGAGTACCGATCGCGTAGTGCGCCAGCGCGACGACACCGAGCGTCTTGGTGACGAACAGATTGCCCAGCGATTTATTCAGCGTCACCAGGATGAGTGCGATCCCGATCGGCCAGCAGTATCGAAACTGCTCGCGCCAGCACGACTCTTCGACCTGCTGGTCGACGCGGTCGATGGTGCGATGAGCGCGTCGCCACGCGATGCAGGAGCCGATGATGCGCACGGCTTCCAACCCGATCAGCGACCAGATGATGGGCATCACATCGCGCCAGATGGTCGCAGCCGTGACGACCACGAGAATGCGTGCTACCAGTCGGCCGGTCGTGTAAGCAAACACGGGCACGGGCCGCTTCTGCGAAAGCCAATAGAATTCCCAGAAATCCAGATTCACGAACAACAGCACGTAGAGCGCAACCGGCAACTGCAGGCCGCCGAGGATGGCGCCGTTCGAGATGAAGTCGGCGAGCAGCGCGCCGCCGAGCACGACGACACTCGTGCCCAGAGTCATCGTTACCGCCTGACGCACCATCTGCCGCACGCTGTTCGGGCGCGACGGAATGAAGTACAGCAGACTGTTGTTGATGCCGAAGGAGCAGATGGTCGTGAGCAGGCCCGCGTAGAGCAGGAACTCACGGTAACGGCCGAATTCCTCGACCGAGAGCAGCCGTACCAGCAGGATGGGACTGATGACCACCAGTCCCTGATTCATGAACCGCGTGATCGAGATGATCGCGGTCCGACTGACTAGCCCGGCGATGACTCTACTCCTGCGGAGGAACGGCGCTCGGCGTCGGCGGCGCACCGGTGGCGCGCCAGACCTGCGTCAGGCCATCCCTGCCTTCGTAAACGACTTCGAATTGCTCCGAGCGCAGCACCGGATCCATATCGCCCCGCATGCCTTTGCGCTTGTCGCTCTGATTCTCACCGCTACCGATCACGAAAATGCGATTGCCACGCTCGGTGCGCAGCAAGTCTTCCAACATGGCTGCGCTGCTGATGACGCCCGCCCCCGTGTAGAAATCCTGGATCCGGCCATTCTTGAGCTCCACGTAGCGTCGCGCGTGATGCCGGCTCATCAACCAGTAATCGACTCGCCCCAGATAGTACGTCTGCTGCAGAACGTCCTCCGCAATGATCACGTCCGCATCGACGATATTCTGCGCCTTGATGAATTCGGCTGCGCCTTTGTGGTCCGGGTGCGACTCGTATCCGGAGTCCACCGACGCCACCACCTCCACCGGATTGACGACCAGCATCGTGATCGCCGCCACGGCCACCAGTTGCGCCGGTCGGCCGGCGAGCATCGACATGTTCCGCGCTGCCGCTTTTTCCTGCAGCCAGTCGACTGCTTTCTGTGCGAAGGCGAATCCACACAGCATGAGTGGCAACAGCGACGCCACCGTATATCGCGGCGGCATGCTCCAGACGAAGAAGCCGATCGTGAACAGAGGAATCCACACGCCCAGCACACCCAACAGTACATAGTCGGGCACTCGGCCGCGCCGCATGAGGCGCCAAAGCCCCCACGCGATTGCCAGTATCGCAAGCCCCCCCGCCACTTCCGAATAGGAGAGGATCCGAAAATACGGCCAGATGCTCGGCTGCCCGACCAACGCGCCGATGACTTTTTTCAGCGAGCCCGGCGTGGACGCCAGCAAGCTGAAATGGATCAAGGCCAGCAGACCGCTACCCAAGGCGAAGATGCGGAACCTGCGCCAGATGCGCGGCCCACCGAAGCGCCGCGCCACCACCGTCGCCGCGATGAGCAGTATCAACGCGATGTGATAGTAGAGCTGCAGCTGCAACAGCAAGCCGGCTAGCAGCAGGGTCGTGACACTTATGGCAGCGAACCGCTGCGGTATCACACGGGACAGATGGAAAGCGAAGAAGGCGATCGCCAGGCCCGCGATCCACAAGGCCACTTCGAACGTCAGAGCGAATGCCTCGGGCGCCCGGCTGCGATCCCACATTGGCGGCCCCAGGTCCGCAGCATATTCCGGCGGCGGCACTGGATAGTGGGTATCGACCCAGCCGTTGATCAGCAGATACGACACCAGGACCACCGCGGCCGCGATGCTGCCATAGAGCAGCTTTCGAAAGTCGCCTTGCAGGATGCCGGGCATCAGGAACAACAGGATGGTGGTGACCGCAAGCGCATGCAGTTCGATGCCGATCACCAGAGCGACCACCCCGCCAATCAGCCAGCCGATGCGCCCGCTGCGCTCCCACGCAAAAACGCACACCATGCAGGCGGCGACGGCGGCAAGCAGGAAGATATACATCCGCGCCGTCTGCGAATACACGATCATCGACGGCAGCAATGCGATGGCGGCGGCAAAGGCGAGATTCCAGTACGGACGCAGAAAACGACGTCCCGCGAGCCACGCCAGCCAGATTGTCAGTACGCCGCACAGAGCCGACGGAAACCGGAAGGCCCACTCGGACTCGCCAAACAGATGCACCGAGGCGACCATGAGATAGATCTCGGTCAAGCCTCGTGGATAGAACATTCCGCTCGGCAGGATCGGCGCACCCTCGCGCACGATGCCCATCACGGCCATCGCCATGGTTTCTTCATCGCCGTGCAGGCCGACATTGCCCAGCCCCCAGAAGCGAACCCACGTACCGACGCTGAGGATGACGAGCAACATGACCCGGTGCGCGAGCAGATCGCGCTCCATGGGCGCAGTGATACGAAACAATTCAGAAAGTGAGCGCATGAAACCGCCCACATGGTCCGCCAACGTCGGACTCACTGGAAACAAGCCGCGATTGGCCGCATCCGAAAACATGGACGACCCCTTCAGTATTTCTCTTATAAAGCCTTATCGGTCTTGAATAGTTTCGGCACCGTCAGCACCAGAATCTTCAAATCCAGCCACAGCGACCAATTGCGCAGGTACTCGAGGTCGTAATGCACCCGCCCTTGCATATCTTGCAGGCGCGGCGTCGGCCCTCGAAAGCCGCTGATCTGCGCCAGCCCCGTGATTCCCGGCGGCACTTTGTGCCGGACCATGTAGCCCTTGATCAGGCGACGGTATTCCTCGTTGTGTCCCACGGCGTGCGGACGAGGTCCCACCAGGCTCATACGGCCTTGTAGAACGTTGATGAGCTGAGGCAACTCGTCGATGGAGCAACGTCGCAGAATGCGACCCAGTGCGGTGACACGCTCGTCGTTGCGACTGGCCTGGTCCAGCCAGCCGGAATCTTCGGTGACGGTCATGGTGCGAAACTTGTAGATCGTGATCTCGCGACCGTCCAGACCATAGCGCCGCTGTCGGAACAGCACCGGCCCCTTGCTGGTCAGCTTGATCGCAGCCGCGACCGCCAGCAGGAACGGCGCGGCGGCAACCAGCACCGTCGATGCGATGACCAGGTCCATCAATCGCTTGGCTGCGCCCCGATATCCATAGAACGGACTTTCCCGCATGGCGATGACAGGCACACCGAGAATCTCGCCAGTGCGAGCCTGGAACTGATCGGACACCAGCACGTCGGGCAAGTAATAGAGCGAGGCGGTGGTATCGCCGAGCTTATCCAGCAGCGCCTGCACGCGCCGGATGTGTCGCAGCGGTAACGAAATGAAGATCACATCGATGTCGTTCTGCTTGATGTACTCCGGCAACTGCGACAACGGGCCGAGCAATTTCAGATTGTCCGGCGCCTCGAGTCGCTGCGCGCTGCGGTCATCGAAGAATCCCTGCACACGCATGCACAGCTCGGCGTGCCGGGAGAAACGTTCGGCCAGTTGCTGACTGGTGTTGTTATATCCGGCGAACACCACCTTGCGACCGTTGCTCGGCCGGCACAGCACGCGGCGGGCGATCTCGTCCAGCAGCAGCATGCTGGGAATCAGTAGTGCGGGCGTAGCCACTGCCCATATCAGTATCGCCGGCGTCGAGTACGCGCGTGGATAGCCGGCGACGAACCCGATCGCAAACAGCGCCAGCAACAACACCGACCAGCGAATCAGCAATCCGCGGGACACCACCATGCGTGGCGTGATCAATTCAGCTGCCGGCGTGCGCGGCGACTGCAGCAGAGTGATGGAAAGGATGGTGACGATGATGGTCACCGCATTGAAGGAATCCCTGCTGGCAGTGCCCGTCAGCTCGGCGAGCGCATACAAAGTGAGTATCGATACCGCTGCCGGCGCGGTGGCGCGCAGCGAGAAATAGACCGCTGCCAGCGCCGACTGACGTTTGAACAGCAGCGGCGGTGTGATGTCGTACGCCGCAATCTGCTGAGGAATGGGAGTGTCGGGAAGCTTTACTTGAGCCAGCCTCGGCTGCGGCGCGCCGGCCAGTTTCACTGTGCTCCGGACCGCGCTGTTGGGAACTGCGCTCATTCAGTGGAATCCACGAACTCTTGAGAAAATACGACGGGTCGTCTGCCCGACCTATCTCAATCTAAGAGCAAGATGCGTACCACGAACGCACAGCGCGGCAGCGATGGTTCCCTCGCGTCGAGCACGGCGCCTGGAGTTTCGCTGCAAGCCCGGCAAAAGACGCGACTTTTACCGGGCTTCCAACTTTCTCGCCGTTACTGCAGCAAGCTGCTTGCCGCCGCCCCGCGGTCGCGGGGCTCACCGAAATTACAAACTGGTGGTTGTAGAAGTTACCGATTCAACGTCGGCGCCTGCGGAGAGCTCTGCGCCCGACCTTCGACTTGCGCTGCCATGCGGTGCAGCCACAGTTCGAGGTTGGTGTAACCGCTCGACGTGACCGTATTCGGGTTCGCCGGCAGACTCAGCGCGCGACGATTTTGAGCGAGATTCGGATACCCGCCGCCATTGCGCTCGCAGCGCGCAGTACCGTTCGGCGCGACGCAATTGATGATTCGACCCGTACCATTGCGCGTCTGAGCAATGATGCGCGTATCGACGGCGTCGCGATCGGCCGGGCGAGCACCCGCATATTTCAGCACGTGCTCCCGCACCACGTTCTCCGAGGTGGGCAGCGTAGTCATCGTAGCCGGCCACGCGAGCGGCGAGTTCGATTTGAAGTTCGCCAGCGACAGCGAGCCGTAGATCGAACCCGCAACTGACGATGACCAGGCGTCGGAGGACGCGCTCGAGACGCCCGGCGCCAGATTATCCGCGAGGAACACCTTGGCTCCTGGCCGCAGCGTCGACGCATCGGCGCGCAAACCGACGGGAGCATAGCTGCCCGAGGTATCGGGACCGCGCAGGAATACGTTACCCACTACCGAGTTTTGCGTGACCAGGCCGCGGCTTTGCAGATCGATGGCGGTGTAGCCCCAGTTATAAATGACATTGTTCACGATGACCGTGCGCGCTGCGGCAGTCATGGGATTGCGCGACTGCATGCTCGCAAACAGGTTGCCCGCCAGCGTGGCATTGCCATCCACCGGACCGATCAGCACGCCGAAGCCATGCTTGCCCTCGGGATGAATCGAGTCGTGCAGCGGCTCGGCGAAGATATTGTTGATCAGGCTGATGTTGTTCCAGTACTGCCAGGCGCTGGCGACCTCATCCACCGACCAGGTGAAGGTGCAGTGATCGATCACCACGTTGCTGATCGGCGCGGTCGCCGGGGCTTCGATCTTCAGGGCGTCACGATTGCCAGGCGGCTCACCACCGGACCCGTCGCCGGGACGCACGCGAATGTGCTGGACCAGCACGTCGGAGGCTTTCACCAGCAGGCCGGCGCCACGCAGCGTGATGCCCGGCGAAGGCGCTGTCTGACCTGCGATAGTGATGTAGCGGTTACGGATGGTGAGATCGTCGGGCAGCGTGATGGTGCCGGACACTTCGAACACGCAGACGCGAGGGCCGCTGGCATCGACGCAGGCCTTGAGCGAGCCGGCGCCCGAAGCATTCGTATTGGTCACGCGAATGACTGTGCCCCCACGGCCGGCAGGCGTAGAGATGCCGTGGCCAATGGCGCCGGGGATGACGGGCACCGCATTGGCTAACGGAGCCATGCCACAGGCCAGAGCTACAGCGGCGGCGAGTCGGCGAATCATAGGCTTCATGACAGGAATCTTCGCAGTGATCAACGTGTTTACTCCATTGAGAGTTTCAGCGGCCATGCCGGGCGCCAACCCTGCCCGCCACCAAGCATTTCTTGCACACAAAAATGGACGAGCCGTCTTGCAACTCGGGAGAAAAGTTACAAGTCCGGTTGCAACCGTTACATCGGCTAAGCCCTGAAGCCCGACACAGTCGTCTAGGGTTCCCGTAGGCCGATTACCTGCGGCGGATCGCCGACAGTAGCCCGTCCCGCAATCCCGACCTGAGCCCGGCTCGCAAGTAACGTCGCGGCGTGCCCAAAAATTCCCTGCGAGGTGGGCACTGAAAGTGCATCGCACGCGTTGGGCTTCAACAACTCGAGTAGACGTCGGATGCAACGGACACCAGCGGCCCTGGCACAACGGGAATATGACTTGCTGATCATCGGCGGCGGAGCCTTCGGTGCCGCTGCCGCGCGCGACGCCGCTTTGCGTGGACTGCGAACCGTGCTCTTGGAGCGAAACGATTTCGGCGGCGGCGCTTCCGCCGAATGTTTCAAGATGGTCCACGGCGGGATTCGCTATTTGCAGCACGCAGATCTTCCTCGCCTGCGAGCTTCGTGCCGCGAGAGATCGGCTTTGTTGAGAATCGCTCCGCATCTGGTCAGCCCTCTGCCCATCGCCATTCCCACTTACGGGCATGGCCGCAGTGGCAAAGCATTCCTGGGTACTGGAGCACGCGTATACGACTTGCTGACGTTCGATCGCAATCGCGGCATATCCGATCCCGATCGTAAGGTCCGCAATACCCGGCTGCTGTCGCGAGCCGAGGTATTGCAGATGTTTCCGCATTTGCAGGCGCCCGCGTTGAGCGGAGCTGTCGTGTTCGAAGACGGCCAGATGTACAACGCCGCGCGGCTGGTACTTGCATTCGTCAAAGGCGCCGTCGCCGCTGGCGCCGATGTTTGCAACTATGTCGAAGCCATTCGCTTTCTGTGGTCCGGCAACTCCGTCAAAGGCGCCAGAGTGCGCGACCAGCTCACCGGCGATGAGTTCGATGTGCGCGCCCGCCTGACGTTGAACGCCGCCGGACCCTGGGCCGACTACCTGCAAAACGATGCCGAGCATTTCGGCAGCCCGCGGCGCCTGCCGTTTTCCCGTGATGCCTATTTCATTGTCGACCGCGTACCGACATCGTCGCATGGCATCGCCATTCAAGGCTTGAGCCGCGACAAGGACGCGTTGCTCGGCCGTCAGACACGCCACCTGTTCGCCGCGCCCTGGCGCGACAAGACGCTGATCGGTGTCTGGCACAAGCTATTTCCCGAGTTTCCGGATCGTGCCTGCGTGCAGCCGGAAGAGATCGCCGAATGGATGGCCGAGATCAATTCCGTCTATCCGACCCTGCAATTGAGGCCGGAAGAAGTGAGTTTCGCGCATTGTGGGCTGGTGCCCTTCGGCGAAACGGCGACTGCTACCGAGCTGAGTTTCGGCAAGGAGTCGCGGCTGGTCGATCATCGCCACACTCATGGCGTGCAGGGGCTGGTGAGCCTCGTCGGGATCCGCTTCACGATGGCGCGCGTGGATGCAGCTCGTGCGGTTGATCTGGTGTTGAAGCAGTCCGAGCACGCCCCGGCTGCGCCAGCCACCGAGCGCATCAAGTTACCGGGCGGCGAGATCGACAATTTCGCGAGCTTCGAAAGAGAGGCCTGCCGCGATCTGCCGGCGGGCGTAGGCATCCAGAGCATGCAGGCACTGGTCCGCAACCACGGAACCCACTATCGAGCCGTGCTCGATGCGGGAAGCGACGCCACCCTCGTGAACATCGCAGACACCAAGACGCTCACCGCTGAAGTTCGTTATGCGGTAAGCGAGGAGATGGCCGTGCACCTTGACGATGTGATCATGCGCCGTACGGATCTTGCCGCCGGGTCCCACCCGGGCCGGGCAGCATTGTTCGCCACCGCAGCTGAGATGGGGCGATTGTTGTCGTGGTCAGCCGAGCGCCTGCATCAGGAGATCGCCATGACGGAACGCAATCTGCTACGGCATTCAGCGCACGACTCCAGCTCGAAGGTTGCACCAGATCGAACGGCACCTCATGCGACTGTTGACGACGCCAGCGCGGCATCACCGAGCCATGGCGCGATGCTTGCAGAAACCACGGTAAGAGCGACTGCATGACTTCTTTCCCGACTTCATCTCCCCAGAAACTGCTCGTAACGGGAGCCACGGGCTTCATTGGCTCGCGCCTCGCGTTACGCGCCCATCAGCTCGGCATCGATGTCCTGGCCACTGGCCGTGCCGAGTTGAATATAGAAAGCGAACGGCTGCAGGAGTTGCGCGCCGCCGGCGTCCGCGTCGAAGCGGGTGTGCTGCAGGACCTCGCATTCGTCGACCGACTGCTGCAAGGGCGAGACACCGTCATTCATCTGGCCGCCGCTCAACACGAGGCGGAGATGCCCGAGAGCTACTTTCGCGCCATCAACGTGGATGCCGTGCGGACTCTGCTGAGCGCGTGTCGCGACCACAATGTCCGCCGCTTCGTCTATGGGAGCACCATAGGCGTTTATGGCGAAGCAAGCGAATCGTTGCTGGACGAAGACAGTCCGTTGCGTCCGCAGAACGTCTACACTCACACCAAGCTCGAAGCGGAAGGCATCGTGCGATCGTTCGACGAGCATATCGAAACGTGCATCGTGCGAATCGGCGAAACGTACGGTCCGGGAGATCGACGTCTGCTCAAGCTGTTCCGAAGCATCGCGCGAGGCCACTTCGTCATGATTGGCAGCGGCACCAACCGGCGGCAGTGCATTCACGTGGACGATCTGGCGCGCGGCCTGCTGTCCGCCTCGCAACATCCGGAAGCGGTAGACAAGACGTTCGTGTTCGCGGGCGGCGAGATCATGACCACCCAGGAGATGGTGCGTCACATCGCCAGCGTGCTGGATCGCAAGCCGCCGCGGCTGAAAGTGCCGATGTGGCCGTTCGTCGCGGCCGCCGGCGTCATGGAGACCACATTGCCGCCGCTGCACATCGCGCCGCCCCTGCACAGCCGGCGACTGGATTTCTTTCGTAAGTCTTTCGTATTTTCCACGGCCCGGGCACAGTCATTGCTTGGTTTTCAACCGGCGATCGATTTTCGCACCGGGGCAGCCGACACCGTCAGCTGGTATCGGGCCAGAGGCTTGCTGCCTCGCCCCGCCGTCGCGGAGGTCGCCGATCGACAATCGGCCTAAGAACACTATGTCAGCGAACTTTCATGGCTCATTTCACGCTCGCCTGGCACGCCATCGGCGAGCTTTCCAGCGTCCGCCGAGCACGGACCTCGACACGACTGCGGATGTGCACGAGGAATTCACGGCGGATCTGGAGCCCGCCACCGCCGACATCGTTCGCAACGATGCACAAACGCCGGAGCTGACGAGCCCACCGGCGCCGCGAGCGCGCGTCGAAGAGCCGCCTCGTGGGAGCGTTGCTCGCGATTCGAAGCCGGAGGTGTCGCCGCCGACGCCGGCCCCCATCACCGTGGATGTGCCAGTGCTCGCTGCACCGGTCGAGAACAAGCCAGCCATCACCGTCGATGTGCCGGTGCTCGCCGCACCGGTCGAGAACAAACCCTCTCCCCAAGCGGGCGATGTGACAGACGATGTCTTCCATCAACCTGCCAGGGCGCCAGTAGAAACTGCGGCTCGGCCGGCGGAAACGGCGTCTGGCAAGATCTCCTCATTGAAAGCCGGGCAATCGCACCAGCGACCGGCACTCGCTCCCGGCAAGGTGCTCTGCGACCGTTACCTGCTCGAGCAGGTCATCGGCTGCGGCGGCACCGCCATCGTGTTCCGTGCTCGTGACATGCTCTCCGGCAAAGGCACGGCGCCGAATATCCAGGTTGCCATCAAGACACCGCGTCCGGAGCTGGGCGATCCCGAGCGGGCGGCGAAACGACTCAAGCACGAGTTCGAACACGCCAAGCTGCTCTCTCATCCCAGCATCGTGCGTGTGTTCGATCTGTACGAAGATGAGGGCCGCAGCTTCATCACCATGGAACTGGTCCAGGGCAAACTGCTCTCGCAGCTGCTGCGTGACTGGACCATGGTGCCCGTGTCGCTGGCTTACAAAATCCTGCGTCAGTGCGCCGAAGCCCTGAAATACGCACACAGCCAGAACGTCGTGCACGGCGACTTCAAGCCCGGCAACGTATTCATCACTCCGGATGAAGGAGTGCGCATCGTCGACTTCGGCACCGCCGCCGGTCCGACCGGCAGCAACTCGCGCATTCCCGCGGGCACGCCGACTTATGCGAGCCCCGAAGTACTCAGTGGCGATACGCCGGATCAACGCGATGACGTGTTCAGTTTTGCCTGCGTAGCGTACGAGCTCCTTACCGGCCAGCACCCGTTCGGCCGGCAGTCCTCGCTGCAGGCACGCGACGAAGGCAAGATTCCGCCGCGCGCATGGAACCTCTCCACCACGCAATGGCTCTCATTGCTCTCGGCTCTATCGTGGAAGCGCGACGCGCGCCCCACCAGCGTCGAAGATCTGCTGACGCGATTGAACCCAGAGCAGCCGATGACTGCAGCGCCGGCGCCCATCCACGTCGATCCCGAGGACGTTGTGCCCGCCGAGCTCCCTGAAGACTTGATGCCCAAGCAACGCAGCTGGGGGTTCTTCGCCTTCATCGCCTGTGCGTTGCTGGTGACATACTTTGCGTTCCAACGCCACGGCGGGCCCGACGAGACGCCCGCACCTTCGCTCCTGCCTGCGACGACGTCATTGGCGCCCACTCCATCGCCACCCGCCGAGCAGCCTGAGATCGAAGCCGCGACGGCGCCGGCAATGGCTGTCGAGCCGGAGGATGCGACACCGGCAACCGTCACAGCAGCTCCAACTGCATCCGCACCGGCTGCAAACAGGCCCAGACCGGCAGCGCCCGTGAGCGAGATCTCCTTCGAGTCCTCGAGTGTGGTGACCAGCGAGTCGTCGGTGGCGGCGGTATTTCTGATCAAGCGTTCCCAGCCCTTGTCCGGCCGGGTCAGCGTCAGCTGGAGAGCTGTGAGTGGCACCGCGGACGCCGGGATCGATTTCGCGGATGCGAGCGGCACCGTGACGTTCGCGGACGGGCAAGCGCAACGTGCGATTTATGTGCAGTTACGTAACGACCTGCTGAAGGAAGGCGACGAAAACTTTTACGTCGAGTTGCTCTCGCCAAAATCGGCTCGGCTCGGTCAGATCAGCCGCGCAGAGGCCATCATTCGCGACGACGATTGAGCGCTCAGCTGCGGATCGCCACCGCAGCGACCTTCTTGCTCAACACGCTCACCTTCTTGCCGTACATCCTGAACAGAATCTTCATGCCGAGCTCCAGTACGCTGGTCACGGCGAGCCCGACATAGTTCAGCGGATTCTTCCAGAACACGTACAACTTCAAAGCGAACGGCTCGATGTCCTTGAAGCCGCCCAGCTGCAACAGCTGGCCCAGGCTGTATTCCGTCACGATGTAAAAATGGTCGATGTTGTGCGCAAGGTTTTCAGCGCCGACGAATGGATTGGCGCCGTTCATCGCATAGACGATCACCCGACCGTTCGGCCGTAGCGCTGCGTGACACAGCTGCAGGAACTCGATCGTCTCCTCGTGAGTGAGATGATTCAGCTCCTGCTCTGGAATGATCACGTCGAACTCGCCGTGGCAGTTCTCGAGGTAGGGAAAAGCTTCGGCCGCTTCACACGGCAGGTTGCGGCGGCGAGCATGCTCGACCTTGGCGGGATCCGAATCGATGCCGACCACGTTCTGGTAGCCCGCTTGCGCCAACACATTCACCAGATATCCCGGCCCGCAGCTGACAACCAGAATTTTCACGGATTTGTCGGCCGGCAGATGCGACAGGTAATTGGCCCGGTAATAGGCCGCAAAGGAGCTGTAGCCCGCTTCGATGTTGGCAGGCGCCTGCCAGTAGGAATCGAATGGCTCCAGACGTGCGGCCAGGACACGACGTTGTGGCGCCGCGCGTTCGGTAACGATGGGCTGAGCACTCATGATCGACATCCCCAGAAATTTCTGACCGTAAGGTCATTCGGCTAAATACGATTCGCCACCGAATAGTTCCGCCGAATTTACACGCCAGCGCGCTGACGACAGCGGCATGGAACTTGCTCCTCTTCGCGGATCATGCGCATCCTTTTTTGTAATTACGAATATCCCCCGCTGGGCGGCGGCGGCGGCGTAGTCATGGCCGCACTGGCGCGCCAGCTGGCCCGTCGTCATGAAGTGACAGTACTCACTTCGCGCGCGGGAGGACTACTCTGCGAAGATCGCGATGGCGGCGTGCGCGTGTTGCGCGTCCCGGTGTTCTTTCGTCGCGAGCTGGCGGTGGCGAATTTCCCGTCCATGGCTGCCTATCTGCCAACGGGATTTCTCCGCGGCCTGCGCTTCAAGAGGAATGATTTCGACGTGATCAACACCCACTTCGTCGTTCCCACCGGCCCCCTCGGCCATGCGCTAGCGCGCTGGCACGGCGTGCCTAATGTTCTTTCCGTGCATGGTGGCGACTTGTTCGATCCCAGCAAGAGCAGCTCTCCACACCTGCATGCGCCGCTCAGAGGCGCGGTGCGCTGGATGCTGAGAGCGGCTGACGAAGTCGTCGGCCAATCGCGCGACACGGTTCGTCACGTCACCGATCTCTATGGGGTGCGCCGGCCAGTCGAGTTGATTCCGCTCGGCATCGACAGGCCACCACCAGTAAGCGTCGCCTCGCGCCATGACCTCGGCCTGCCGAACGACGCCTTTGTCATGATCACCATCGGGCGGCTCGTGGCTCGCAAGGCGACTGTACAGCTCATCGACAATTTCGCCGCAAGCAACCTTGCCAATGCGCATCTGGTCATCGTCGGTGACGGACCGGACGCGCCCGCCGTGGAAAAGCGTGCAACCGAGTTAGGCGTGCGCAATCGAGTGCACATGCTCGGCCAGGTCACGGATGCCGAAAAATATGCCGCGCTATCGGTTGCCGACGCATTCGTCACAGCGAGCCAGCATGAAGGCTTCGGCCTCGTGTTCCTGGAGGCCATGGCATTTGGTTTACCGGTGCTGTGCTACGACCGCGGCGGCCAGACGGACTTTCTGGTGACGGGCCAGACCGGCCACGTCGTGAAGCTCAACGACCAGGAAGCATTCGTACGCGCGCTCATTGACCTGCACGCGGACCGCGAAGCGCGTGCACGTCAGGGCCAACACAATCGCCAGCTGGTCGAGAGCTATTTCATCGATACCTGTGCCGAGCGCTACGAAGCGGTCTTCGAACGGGCGATCGACGGCTCGCGCCGTGCAGCCGGCAAGAAACAACACGAACGGGCAAATGCCCTCGCTCCGACTCCGGCCAACCGCCAACCGCCAACCGCTAACCGCTAACCCCTATGTGTGGCATCGCTGGCATCATCAACTCCGATCCGCAACGCGAGCAGGCGATCAAACGCATGCTCGGCGCGCTCGAACACCGCGGCCCGGACGGCGAAGGGATTCATCACGATCCGGACGTGACCCTGGGCCATCGACGCCTGTCCATCATCGATCTCGCCGGCGGTCGGCAACCGTTGTACAGCGAGGATCGCTCGCTGGTCCTGGTCTGCAACGGCGAGATCTACAACTATCGCGAGCTGCGCTCGCGCCTGACCCAGGACGGACATCGCTTTCTCACCAACAGCGATTGTGAAGTCATTCTCGGCCTGTACGAGCGTCATGGCGATCAGCTGCTCGATCACTTGCGTGGCATGTTCTCGTTTGCCTTGTGGGACGCCCGGCGCAAACGCTTGCTGATCGCGCGGGATCATCTGGGGCAGAAGCCGCTGTTCTACTGCGCCGGTGATCAGGGCTTCGCGTTTGCATCTGAGATCAAGGCGCTGCGCGCGCTGGACCGACGCCGGCAGCGAATGAACCTCGCGGCGCTCGATCAATATCTGGCTCTGAGGCTGATCGATGCGCCCTTCACCATGTACGAGGGCATCCACAAACTGCCGCCGGGACATCTGCTGACATTTCAGCCCGGTGGCGTTCCGCAGGTCCGCCGCTACTGGCGCCTCCAGCAAAACCCCAAGCTCGCCGGCAGCGAAGAGCAACTGCTCGATGAACTGCAGGCCAGGCTGCAACAGACCCTCCGCTTGCACATGGAAAGCGATGTGCCGGTCGGCGCATTCCTGAGCGGCGGTATGGATTCGAGTCTGCTGGTCGCGATGTTGTCTCGCGACTTGAAGGTGAAGAACTTGCCGACCTTCACCATGGGCCTGCGCTACCAGCGCTTCGACGAAGCACCGGCGGCGCGGGCAGTAGCGAACCTGTTCGGCACCGAACATCACGAAGAGCGCGTACAGCCCGAAATCGCCACTCATCTGCCCGATCTGGTGTGGGCGCTCGATGAGCCGTCGGATCCGCTGTCTCTATGCACGTGGCTGCTCGCGAAGTTCACACGACAGCATGTGAAGGTCGTCATCGGCGGCGATGGCGGCGACGAGTTGTTCGGCGGCTACGACCGCTACTACGGCAACCTGTACGCGGCCCGATACAGCAGATTGCCGGAGACTCTGCGGCGCAGGCTGCTGGCGCCAGCCATGGCGATGATCCCCGAATCCGGTTGGTACAAGAGCCTGGGACACCAGCTGCGCTGGCTGCATCATCTTTCGTTTCATTCGGGCAGCGCGCGTTACGCCGCCAGCTTGAATTATTTCTATTTCGATCCGGATCGTCGGCAACAGCTCTATGCGCGCGATCTGCATCTGCAGCAACGCTGGCTGGAGCTGGATGCGGAAGCCGCCATCCGCCGACCGTACGAAGAGTCTCAAGGCAGCGAGCTGGATCGAATGCTGTACGCCGACAGCCTGGTGCGGCTGCCCAATCATCCGGTCATGATCACCGACCGGATCTGCATGGCCCACGGCCTGGAAGCACGCAGCCCCTTCATGGATCACGAGCTCGCCAGCTTCGCGGCACGGTTGCCTGCGTCGATGAAAGTACGCGGCGGCACCTTGCGCTACATCCAACGCAAGCTTGCGGCTCGCTATCTGCCGGCGGAAGTCCTCGATCGTCCCAAACAGGGCTTCTCCTCCGCCCTGCCCTATCTGTTGCAAGCCGAATACACGCGCCTTTACCAGTCCTGTCTGAGGCAATCGCAGCTCGTACAGGATCGGGTGCTCGATCGTCAGGCGATTACACAGCTCGTCGACGAGCACCTGGCCAAGCGCGCGGATCACGGCAACCGGCTGTGGCTACTGATCAACGCGGAGATCTGGTATCGCATGTCCATCCTCGGCCAGTCTAAGGAAGACCTGCGTCGTGAACTGGCGGCCGACGAAACCGCTGCGCGGCGCGCCAGCTGAGCCCCTCGAACAACGATGAAAACGTGGCTGCGGATCATCGTCACGGTGCTGTTGTGCACGTTGCTGTTGGTCTACGTCGTGGACGTGGGCTCGGTGCTTGCTACCTTGTCCCATTGCGATCCGATGTGGACCGGCATCGCGCTGCTGGCATTTCTGATCGACCGTGTGCTGATGAGCTACAAATGGGGGCTGCTGCTGGCGATCCGCGGCTACAGCATCTCGCTCGCTCACAGGCTCATGGTCTACTGCAGCTCCATGATGTGGGGTCTGGCGCTGCCGAGCACGGTCGGCGCCGATGGCATTCGGGTGATGCTCGTGCGTCGCTTCGGTGTGCGCGTCGACGATACGCTCGCAACGATTCTCGTCGAACGGGGCATCGGTTTCATCGTGGCGCTGCTGACTGCAGTCGCCAGCTTGATCCTGCTGCGCGCGATGCTGCCAAATGACGCGGCTTATGACTACGCGCTCGCGCTGGGTGTAGCGGGCCTGCTGGCTGCGATCACTATTCTGGTGTTCTCGTTCAGCGATCACGCACTGAGCTCGGTGCTGCGCTTCGTCCCCTATCGATTTCGCGACAGCAAGGTCATCCGTCTGCTGGAACGGCTGCATGAAGCGTACGTCTCGCTCGCTTCAGATCGTCCCCGGATCGCCGCCTTCTCCGCGCTCACCCTCGTCGAGCACATCACGGTGATCGTTTGTTACGGCCTGGTCGCGCGAGCGCTGGAAGTCCCGTTCAATCCCACGTTCATATTTGCCGCCGTACCGCTCGCCATCCTGGTCTCTCGCTTACCGATCTCGCTGGATGGCATCGGCGTGTACGAAGGCATTTTCATCGCGATCATGGCCCTGGGCGGAGTGAAGCCGGCAGACGCGCTCGCGGTGTCGCTTGCCGCACGCGCCTTGCAGATCGTTGTGTGGTTCCCATGGTGGTTGATGCTCGCGGCCCGCACGGGGGTGCGTCCGCCGGTCGAAGCGGTGGCGCCGACGAGCGAAGCCTCGAGTATCGGAACATCTCCATGAATGCACAGAGCTCAGCATTGCCCGAGAAGCGTTCGCGCCGGGCCGACAGTCCATTACGCGCCGACCTGCGGCGTCGATATGCAATGACTTCAGGCAGCACTCTGCGACGCGTGCTCGCATGCGCTCGCGCTCCGGGCACCCACGCCGTACTGGTGCTGCGCTTCGGACAATGGTGTCGCCAGCGGCCCAAAGCGCTGCGCCTGCTGCTCGATCCGGTCTACATGCTGATGGATTTCTTCATCCAGGCTTTGTGGGGCATCGAAATCCCGCGCACCGCGAAGGTCGGGCCCGGTCTGTATATAGGGCATTACGGCGGCATCACGGTATCGTCTGTTGCGGTGCTCGGCTGCGACTGCAACCTGTCTCAAGGCATCACGATTGGCGTGTCCGGCGCCGGGCGTAAGCGCGGTGCGCCGGTCATCGGCGATAACGTCTATATCGCGCCCGGCGCCCGCCTGTTCGGCAAGATCACCGTGGGTCACAACGTGAAGATCGGCGCGAATGCCGTGATTCACAAGGATCTGCCAGACAACGCGGTGGCGGTGCTGGACCCCGGCTTCAGGATCATCTCCTATGCGGGCAATCGCTCGACCGCTGTCGATCGGGACGCGAACGGCGAATAAAGCAAAGCCCCAGGCCGCACCGCCTGGGGCTCGTCTTTCGAGCGACCTTCGGCAGCTTCGAGTCAGCGCGCGTACGAGTAGTACGCCGCCTGGTCTTGCGCCTCGGATCGATTCAACACCACCCCCAGCAGATTCATTTCCTGCAGCAGCGCCTTGGCGCTCTTGAGCGCATCGCGGCTGGTGTAGCCTTCGCCGACCACGAGCAGCATTCCGTCGACCTGCGGCGAAAACGCCAGCACGTCGTCGGAAGCCAGCACCGGCGGCATGTCGAATATCACGACCCGACGCGGCATCTCCGCTTCCAACGACTGCACCAACTCGTCCATGCGCGGCGAGGTCAGCAGATCCGACGCATTCGCGACCGTCTGGAAGTTCGGCACGACGGCAAGACGATCCATGCCCGTGGGCGAATACACGATCTGTTCGAACGTCGCATCGCCGAGCAGGAAGTCCGTGAGGCCGCGTTCGCCCAGACTGTTGTTGAGGCCCAGATAGCTGGCCACCTTGGGGCGTTGCATATCCAGGTCGACGAGGAATACCCAGGTGTTCGAATCCTGCGCCAGGGCCATCGCCAGGTTGATCGATGTCAGCGTCTTGCCTTCACCAGGTGTCGCTCCGGTTACGGCGAACGAATGCCATTGGTTGGCTTCGAGCCTGCGCAGCAGGCGCGTGCGCAGAATTTTATAAGCGCGCAAGGCGCCTGGATCGGTCATGCCGGAGATGATGTTGTTGTCATCCAGCACTGCGCGCTCCAGCGTGACCGGCTGAAAACGCCGTACGTTCGCCGTCTCCGTGGCGGGAGGCGGCACGCGTCGCAGCCGGGGACGGCCGGTCCCCTGCTCGAGCTGCGCAGGACGTTGATAGCGTTCCGCGGTCTTGCGCACTGCCTCTTCGATGATGCTCATTTGCTTGCTCTCGTAACTTTCAGACCGACCAATGTGGACCAATGCTGATCAGGCTACGGATCTGACGACCACGGCCAACGCGACGATCGCCACGGTCACTGCGGCAGTAGCCGCATACTCCGGCGCTCCTCGCTTGCGCTTCTTGGCGCCGGAATGTTTGATGACGGGCACCGCAGTCAGCGGCGCAACGCCGAGGATGTCCTGGATATCCCGTGCGCCACGCACGGTGGCATCGAACAACTGGGCCATGATCACCGCGGTGATCGAGGCAATCGCCCCAAGCACCACAGCGATGATCATGATGGCGAGGCGCTGCGGCTTGGCCGGCTCGCCAGGGATCTTCGGCGAGGACTTCACCCGGAATTTGTCGGCAGTGCCGCCGGCAATGGCAGCTTCGCTCACTTCGGCATCCATCTGCCGCTTCAGCAGTTCGTCGTACTTGGCGCGTGCACTCGCGAGATCACGCGTGACAGCCTGATAGGCCCGCTCGACCTCCGGAGCGGCGACGATGCGCCCTTCCAGGCCGCTCAACTTGGTGCGTAAATCCATCGCACGGGCCTGCAGTGCTGCCAGCTGCGTATCGGTGGCATTCAACTGGGTCTGCAACTGCATGGCCATCGGCGAATCCATCGCCGTACTGACATCGGCAGTCTCACCCGAGGCGATCCGAGCCTCCAGCGACTGAATGGTGCGCTGGATGCGCTGTACGTCTGGGTGATCGTCGCTGTATCGCTGACGCGCCTCGGCCAGGATCGAACGCTGATTCTGCAGCTGCGCCTTCAACGACTGACCTGCGCCCGAGCCGCCAGCCTTCAGCTGATCGATCTGACGACGCAGCATGATCAGGTCCGGATGGCTCTGGTCATACTGGACGCTCTTGCGGGCATATTCATCCTCGAGCGCGCGCAGGTTGCCGGATTCCGGATTTGCCGCGCGAGCCTGCGCCAACTGAGAAACAAGGAACACTCGTTCCCGGCGCAGCGCCTGCATCTGCGACTCGACGTTCTGGATGTCGTTCTCGGTACGATCCATTACGTTGAGGTTCATCTCGTTGAGCTCGGGCAGCTTGCCGGCGTTCTGCTGTTTGAACTCGGCCAGCTTGCCTTCCAACTGCGCGACGTGCGTGCGCATGCGCTCGGCTTCACCGGCAAAGAACTTGGCTCGTCCGCCCGCCTGGCGCTGACGATCGTTGCGGTTCTCGGCGAGGAATGCGTTGACCAGCCATTCCGCGCCTTCCTGCGCCCGCTCCGGCTGCTTGTTGTCATAGGCCACGCTGAACGCCGTCACCACATCGCGCTCACGGCCCGTATTCGGATCCAGAATCGGCACGGTCACGATGTCGACCTTGATGTCGCCGCGCAGCTTCTGGAGCGCACCCGCCGGATCATCGCTCTGATCGTCATAGAGCTTGTGGTCGGCGAGCAGCTTGGCGAGATTGCGATCGCTCAGCACCACCGTGCTCAGGCTGCGCACGTACTGATCGGCGTACGGCGATTCCTCGGGATCCTGCGCCAGCGAGTTGGGGTTCTGCTTGACCGACTGAGCGCCTTCGATCTCGATCTGGCCTTCGGATCGATACACGTCGGGCAAGGCCAGCGCGAGCGTCGCGCCGATGGCGACGATGGGCAATCCCACCATCAGCAGCAGCTTGCGTCGCTTGCGCAGAATGCCCAGGTAATCGCCGAAGCCGGCACTCTCCGGCTCCATGCCGGGATAGGAAGAAGGCGTTTGCATTTGGCTGGGGGGGACTGACATACGCTGCTTTAGCTAATAGGGGGCCGTTGCTTTACTGAGCGCGCTTCGGTTCGTACACGATTGCAAAAAGAAAGCTGTTGGCGTCGCGGTCCGTGGGTTCGTCTGCGTATTCCTGCCACCGGTAGTTGTAGGTGCCCACCAGTGACCACTGTCGCATCCACCGCCATTCGAACCCCAACTCGCCGGTCGCATATTTGCGTGTGGGATAAGTGCCTTCCTGAGTCTGCTCGTCGCGGGACAGGCGGGCACCGGCGCGCACGGCAAAACGTGGCGAGACGTCGTGATCCAGCCTGAGACGCAACTGATAACGCTCGACTACGGTTCCCGCCGAGACCGGCCCGACGCTCCGGGTCAGGTCCAGGAACACGGTATTGCGTTGACTCGCCCATTGCCCGCCGGCGCCGGCAATGAAGTTGCTGTCGCTCGGCCCGTTCTCGGGGGAGGTCTGCTGAGCGCCCACGCGGATATACGTGCGTGAGGTCTCCGAGAGCTGCGTATCCCATTCAACCTCGCCGCCGAACGCATCGGTCTTCTCGCTGGTTTCGTACTGAAAACCCAGCGCACGGAAATAGACGGTCGAGCGCTGCGACGTGAGCATGCCGAACGCCGCGCCCGCGCCGAACTCGCTGAAATCGTTCTGGGCGCCCGGCACCTGATTGTCGAAATTCGCCTGCAGATAATGCGCATCCAGTTCCAGGCGATAGCGCTGCGAAAGGTCATAGCCGAAGGACGGCGCGATCCGGAAGAATTCGCGGCGATTGCGAGTCACGAACAGGCCCGAGTCGCCCTCGCTTGGATCTCCCAGACCACCGCCTTCATCGACATCGGGCAATTCGCTGCGCACCACATCCTCTTCGGAAAAGGTGAACGGCACCTCGATGCGACGCCGCGGCGTCACGTCCGAAAAGCCGGCGTTGAGGTAGTAGTTGGTCGCGTCTTCGTCTCTTTCGCCTGGGAAATAGGTCGCAATGATCCGCGGTGTGATCTCGAAGTTGGTGCGCGGATCGACGGTGCGAAAGCTCGCGGCGACATCCGCTTCCGCGCCGGACACATCGATTTCCGCTCCCGGCAAGGAGAGTCGATAGTTGTCGCTATATCGATAGCCCGCCTGCACGCGCGGCGCGACTTCCCAATTGGCCGCGTTCACCGTGCACGCCGCCAGGGCGATCGGCAAGCCGACCCAATAGCTCCGGCTCAACCGGTTACGGCACAACAACGATGTCTCCTGCGATCAGCTCGATGTTGGTTTCCAGACGCTTGCCGCGCACCACCTCGGGATAACGGAACGCCATCGCGGTTTGTTTTTCGCCCTGGCCTCGCAGCACGATGATGTCGTTGCTGGCCGCGAACGGCGTCATGCCGCCGGCCATGCTCAAGGCCTGCATGATGTTGACGCTCGGATTGACGATGAACTCGCCCGGCTTGTTCACCTGCCCGAGCACGAAGATCTTGTTGCCTCTGATCTCCTGCACCGAGACCGTCACGACCGCGCCGGAGATATATTTGGCGAGACGCTCGGCAACCAGTTTGTTCAGATCGGCGACAGTCTTGCCGCGCGCATCGATCTCACCTACCAGCGGAAATGAGAAAGCGCCGTCGGGGCGCACCAGCACCTGGCGCTGCAGGTCGGGCTCCTTCCACACCGAGATCTCGAGCGTGTCGCCGGGTTTGACCATATAGGACGACTGCTGCGCGTGCGCGGCCTGCAGGCCAAACACACACATCAACAGCATCGCCCAGACCCCTCGCATTCTTGTCATCGAATCTGCTCCTGTCGAATCCGGTTCGTAATCATTCGTTACGTGCTTGTTACGTTGGCCTAGCCTTTGCACGTCATGTGCCAACGAAGCAGCGTGTCGCTAGTCGGCGGCAGCGCGGCTGGACACAAGGGTTCTGCGCGCGTTGTCACTATGAGCAAGCAATGACGTGCGTGTGAGAAGAGTTCCTGCAAACAACGGCGGTCGTTGGCGCAGGTCGGGGTTGTAAGAACGTCGGGAATTACAGGATGACTGGTGCAAAAGTTACAACTGGGTCAGGGCTTCTCAGCGAGGCGCAGACGCCGCGCCCACGGCTTTCGGTCATCGTGCCTTTGTACAACGAGCAGGAGAGCATTCGTCCGCTGTACGCCGCCATAGTGCAGGCCCTGGGAGACATCGGCTGCACGTTCGAAATGGTGTTCGTCGACGACGGCAGTCGCGACGACACGGCCGAGATCGCACGGCAGATCGCCCGCTTCGACTCGCGGCTGCGATTGGTGAAGTTTCGTCGCAACTATGGCCAGACGCCGGCGATGGCTGCGGGGATAGAGCACGCGCGCGGCGAAATTCTGGTCACCATGGACGGCGACCTGCAGAACGATCCGGCCGACATCATCCATCTGCTCGAACAGATCGAAGCCGGTTACGACATCGTGGTCGGCTGGCGCCACAATCGCCAGGACAAGCTGGTGACTCGCAAGATTCCGTCGCGAATCGCCAATGTTCTGATCGGAAAAGTCACCGGCGTGCCCATTCGCGACAATGGCTGTTCGCTCAAAGCATTCCGTGCCGAGCTGATCAAGAGCATTCCGCTCTACTCGGAAATGCATCGATTCATTCCCGCCATGGCCTCGATCGCAGGACCGCGTGTCGCTCAGATCCGGGTGCGTCATCACGCGCGCCGTTACGGCCAATCCAAGTATGGCCTGTCGCGCATCTACAAGGTGCTGTTGGATCTAATGGTCATCAAGACCGTTACTACGTTCGCGTCACGGCCGCTGCGCTGGTTCGCGCTGCTGTCGGTGCCGCTGTTCCTGGGTGCGTTCGGAATGCTCGCGCATACGTTCGTCACCCTGGTCACCGACCGATCGCAACTGTCGCTACCGCTGGCGGGCACCGGAATCATTTTTTTGGCCTCAGGCATGATCCTTTTGTGCAGTGGCGCGTTAGCTGAATTGATCTACTCCCGCGGCGACATCCGCGACAACGAATTCTTCCGCTTGACACAAATCATCCGGCGCCACCCTGGCGAGATCGCCAAGGCTCCGCCCACGCAACCAGTGACGACAATCTCATGAGCACGCAGCCTCTGAATCCATCACTGCCGTCGATCTCCGTCATCGTGCCCGTTTGCGGGCGCCGCTCGGAACTGCGGCCACTGTATTCGCAATACAAAGCCGGCATCGAAGCCGTCGGCCTGCCCTTCGAGTTCATCTTCGTCATCGATGGCGATCGCACGGATGCGAGCCGCGCACTGGAGGAGATGTTGAACGATGGCGAGGACATCACCGTCGTCACGCTGACACGCAGCTTCGGCGAGGCCGCCGCATTGATGGCGGGTTTCGAGCGCTCGCAAGGCAGCCTGATCGTTACCTTGCCTGCCTATCACCAGATCGAGGCGCAGGACATTCCCAAGATGATCGCAGCGCTCGGCTCCTCGGACATGGCCATCGGCTATCGCTCACCGCGCTACGGAAATCTGTTCGATCGCATGCGTCGCAGCGCCTTCCACGGGCTGGTGAATTTCGTCACGGGCGCTCGGCTCCAGGATCTCGGCTGCGGCGCTCGCGCCATGCGCCGTCAGGTGTTCGAAGAGATGGACCTGTACGGCGATCAGCATCGTTTCATGGCCATCCTCGCGACGCGCCTTGGCTTCCGCGTCAGCGAAGTGGCCATGCGCCAGTCGCCGCTGGACCGCCTGCAGCGCGCGTACCGGCCGAAGCAATACGCTCACCATGTGCTCGATCTGTTCAGCATCTTCTTCCTGGTGCGCTTCACGAAGCGGCCACTGCGCTTCTTCGGCATGCTGGGCGCCGGAACCTTCGGCGCCGGCGTAGCCATCATCGCGTTCCTCAGCGTGCAACGTCTGTTCTTCGATGAGAAGCTCGCCGATCGACCAGCGCTGCTGTTAGGGGCGTTGCTGGTCGTACTGGGCATGCAGGTGTTCGCGCTCGGCCTGCTGGGCGAGCTGATCATCTTCACTCACGCACGCGGCATGAAGGATTATCGAGTGCAGGAAGTGATCCAGTATCCCGATCAGAATCCGGGCACCGTGACTTCATCCGTGGAAGTCACCGATGTCGAGCCGGGCGAAGGCCGCAACAGAGAAATGCGGCACACCGAGCCGCCGGCAATCACAGCCTGAGCCTCCGTCGACGCGCCGGTAGCAGCCGGCGCGTCGCTCACCGGCAACCCGGTGGCGATGGTGAGTTTCACGTCGTTCAACACTCCCGCCGGCAACTGAGCGGCTTCGGCGGTCGAATAGATCATGGTGACTTCCGCCAGGCGCCGGATGGCGTTAGCGGCCTGACTGCCGGTCAGGAAGTGCTGTGCGTGATGTATCAGAATGCAATGCGGGCGGCCGGCGCGATCGTGCAATGCCTGCAGCTGTAACAGCAATGCGTCGACGAATACCGGCCGCGTCTCGGAGGGTAGAGCGGCGAGATTGATCTCGATGCTGTGAGTCGGCGGCTCCAGCGCCCTCAGTACATCGGTCAACCTCGGCGCCTCGTGAGCGTCGCCCCAACTGCTCAGATTGGCGAAGCTCGCGCGCGAGGACGCGATGGGGACGTTCCGGTCCGCACCGATGACGCAGCATTGATACTCCTGCTGCATCAACTGATCGAGCAGACGATTGCAGATCAACGTGCGAGCGACATCGTCCGGCCCGCTCACCAGCACCGAGTCCTGGCACGGCGAAAGCAGGATCTCTCGTTGATCCTCTCCCTTACCCAACACCACGCGCCGCCTCGGGACCGCGGATGCGAGATCGGTCGCGATCAGGTCGCGTGCCAGCTCGAGAAAGCCTTCGCAGTAGTCGCCTTCTGTGACGCGATCCGCCGCTTGTTTGATCGTCTCGGCTGCATTGTTCACGACCACGGCGTGCTCGGCGGAGGCGAGCAGCGGCAGATCGTTCTCGGCATTGCCGATAGCGACCAGATTGTGGCGCGAAACACCCAGCTCACGCAGCGCTTCATTCATTCCCGAAGCCTTGTCGATGCCGGGAGGCAGAATGAGCAGCGTGTCGTCGTTGGTCACCAGCTCGTAGTCCAGGTGCATCTTGAGCTTGCGCAAGGCCTCACGCGCCGCCTCGAGATATTTCGCAGCGGTGCTGATGATCGAGCTGCCCACGCGCAGCGGTGCGATCTGCCGCCGCCGCAGTTCCTGCAGCAGGATCTCCGGCGGCGCTTGCCCAAGGATTTCGGATTGGCGGGTCGCCGTTCGATGCAAGACCGCACCGTTCTCGGCGACGATGTAATCGAACAGGCGCGCTTCGGGGAATATTTCCAGCAGCCGTCGCAACTCGCGCCCTGTCACCAGGATCAACTTGCGGCCGGTCGCCGACAGTTCTCGCAAGACTTCGATACAACGCTCATCGCAACGGCCATCGCGAGCCAGCGTTCCATCGAAGCCTGCAGCTAGCACCACGTATCGCATCGCATCTCGTTTTGCGGGCGGCCTGAACTCCCCAGCCCTTGCCGCCACCAGTCAGGTGAACAACGTTTCATAGGCCGCGAGCAGGCGCGGCACCTCATGCTCCCAGGCCAGCGAGCTCTTGACCCGCTCGCGGCCCCACTCGCCCATCTGTTTGCGATGAGGCTCGTCATCCAGCAAGGTCACGATCTGTTGCGCCATGTCGATGGGGTCGTTGCGCCTGGCGTACAGCGACGCCTGTTGCGCCGACACGCGCCCTTCGGTCAGATCGTACTGAACGATGGGTTTCCCCAAGGCCATGTACTCCATGATCTTGTTCATGGTGGACTTGTCGTTCATCTCATTGGCGACATCGGGATTCACGCATACATCCGCCGTGTTGAGCATGGCGAGCAGCTCTGCATCGGGAACCCGGCCGGTGAAGGTCACATACTCGGCGACCTGCAGTTCGGCAGCGAGCTTGACCATGGCGTCGAGCTCGGTGCCGCCGCCGACCAGGCCGAAATGAATGTCGGTGCGCCCCATGGCGTGCACGATGTGATGAACGGCGGTCAACAGGCCGTCGATGCCTTCCTGACGTCCCATCACGCCCACATAACCCACCAGGTATTTGCGTCCCTTCTTCAGCTCCGGCTGCGGCGGCAACACTTTCAAGCGCCGCAGATCCGGGCCACTGCGGACCACGAACACTTTGCTGGCCGGCTGGCCACCGCGCTCGATCGCAATCTTCTTGTACGACTCGTTGGTTGCTACACACACGTCGGCGGTGCGAAAGGTCCACCGTTCCAGCGCCAGCATCAGCCGATAGAACACGTCCCGGCGCTGGAACTTCGCCTCGTACAGCTCGGGATTGATGTCGTGATGGTCGAACAGGAATTTCTTGCCGAACAGTTTGAAGAAGGCGCCGATCATGAAGATCATGTCCGGCGGATTGCATCCGTGGATCACGTCGAATCCGCGGGTGAAACTGATCTTGAGCGCCAGCATGAATTCGGCCGCAAGCGCCCAGCTGTACTCCAGCGCATAGCCGAGCGCGCCGTCCGCCTCGAAAGGCATCGAATGGCGATAGATCGCCACGCCGTCGAGCTCCTCGAAACTCTTCTCGTAACCTTTGCCCTTGGGGCAGATGATGGACACCTGATAGCCGTGCGCCTGCAACGTGCGAGCCTCCTGCCACACGCGCCGATCGAACGGCAGCGGCAGGTTCTCGACGATGATCAGCACACGGCGACGGCGAGCGACCGCAACGTCGGCGCTCATGATCCGGGTCTGTTCGTCCGCATTCGACATGACCCTTACCAGCACACGCCCTGGTACGCCGCCTGGTAGCTGTCGCGATCCGGCAGTACCGCGATGTCCAGCAGCAGCTGATCGGGCCGGGTATGGGCTCGCAGCGCCGCCAGCACCTCGGGGGTTTTCATCGCCACGATCAGCACATCGGAGTCTCGCACCAGCGCATCCAGGTCGGTGGTCATGAGCGAGGCAATGTGCGGAATGCTCTCTTCGATGAAGCGCCGGTTCGCGCCGATCAGCCGGGCCACGTTGACCTGCGGATCGAAAATGCACAGGGGCAGGCCTTTGCCGATGAAACGCTCTGCCATGACAACCATGGGACTCTCGCGTAGATCGTCTGTGCCGGACTTGAAGCTCAGACCGATCATCCCGACCGAGCGACGGCCGCTCGCCAGCACCCGATCGACTGCATGGTCGATGTGCGCGGCATTGCTCGGGAGCAAGCTGTTCAACATCGGCAGTTCGACATCGTTGTTCTTCGCCAGGTACAGCAACGCCTTCAGATCCTTCGGCAGGCACGAGCCGCCAAAGGCAAAGCCAGGCCGCAGATAGGCAGAAGAAATGTTGAGCTGTCGATCCATGCACAACAGCTTCATCACCTCGTGCGGATCGACGCCGGCCGACTGCGAGACGCGACCGATCTCGTTGGCGAATGTCACCTTCAGGGCGTGGAAGGCGTTACACGCGTACTTCAGCATTTCGGCAGTGCGCACCGAGGTATGCATGAACTCGCAAGGCAGATGACCGAACAGGCCACGCAACGCTTCGACGGCATACGGATCGTCCGCGCCGACGACTGTCAGCGGTGGATTGTCATAGTCGTTGATCGAAGTGCCTTCGCGCAGAAACTCCGGTTGGAAGCACAGGCTGAAATCGCGCCCGGCCTCGAGCCCGGAAGCCGCTTCGATCGCCGGCTTGATGACGTCATCGATCGTGCCCGGCTTGACGGTCGAGCGAATGACGATGATGTGACGCGTGGACTTCTCCGGCAGCACGGCGCCGATCTCTTCGGCGATGCGCGTGATGGCGGCCAGATCCTGGTTGCCATTCTGACGCGCCGGCGTGCCGACGCAGACGAAGGAAATATCCGTGGCAAGAATTGCATCGCGAACCGAATCGGTCACGCTGACGGTGCCGCCACGCATCACGGCTCGGGTCAACTCCTGGATGCCCGTCTCGACGATCGGCGCCTGCCCCCGACGCAACAACTCGAGTTTCCCTGGGTCGATATCGACGCCGAACATTTCATGACCATCGCGCGCCAGGCAGGCAAGCGACACGGCTCCGACGTAACCCAGACCGAAGATACTGATCCGACGAGGCGAGCCCGGTGCGATGTCTTCGTCTTGAGCGCTCTCCCGCAACCAGCCACGGCGAGCACGCGCATCTGCGCTCACGCTATCGATCTGCAACGCCATCATTCGTCTCCGTGTTGAAAGTACCGACCGACGCTCCGCGAAGTCGTTCGGTTCCAGGAAGAATGGCAAGTTCTATGCCGCCGTTCCCTGCATCGGGAGGAGAATGTTCGAGGACTGCTTCGAGGACACGCCCTAAGCGTAAAACACTGGGTTTTACGATAGATGCTGCGTCAACAACACCGACACCCAGAATTCCCTACTTTTGTCGCACCGAAAAAACCTTATTACAAAGGAACTCGGGTGCTGCTTGAAGAATTTGCATCTCACCTAACCGATTCGAAACTCTTTTCGGTTTTTATTGGGGAGAGATTACACAGTGGACGCACCGGTCAATCAGCATGAGAACGGCCTCGGCAACTTACTCGGGCGCTCACCTGCCATGCATCAAGTGTTCGGCTTGATCAAGCGCGTGGCGCCCACCGAAGCGACTGTCATGATCATGGGTGAGAGCGGCGTCGGCAAAGAGCTTGTCGCCGAATGCATTCACAACCTGAGCAATCGCGCTCAGGGCCCGTTGGTGGCGATCAACTGCGGCTCGATTCCTGCGTCGCTGATCGAAGCCGAATTGTTCGGTTATGAGAAAGGCAGCTTCACCGGCGCCTCTCGTTCGCACGCCGGCGTATTCGAGCGCGCCACGGGCGGAACTTTGTTTCTCGACGAAGTCACCGAGATGCCGCTGGATATGCAAACGCGCCTGCTGCGTGTTCTGGAAACCGGCCGTTTCTATCGCGTCGGCGGCACACAGGAAATCAAGACCGACATTCGAGTCGTCGCAGCGACCAACCGCAACGTCACCGAGGCCGTCGCCAATCGGCAACTGCGGGAAGACTTGATGTATCGACTCGCAGTATTCCCGCTGCACATCCCACCGTTGCGCGAGCGCCCTGGCGATGTGCCGTTGCTGGCTCAACACTTCCTCGCCATGCTCAATCGCGGCAGCGAAGTGACCAAGCGCTTCTCCCCATCGTACCTCGAGGCGCTCGGGTCGCGTCGCTGGGCAGGCAATGTGCGAGAACTGAAGAACTCGGTCGAGCGCAGCTTCATTCTCGCCGACGAGGTGCTCGACGTGGATCTGTCCGTGACCATGCCGACGCACACACCGGAGCCGATGGAAGCTGCGCGTCCAGCGGGCGTGCACGTACCGCTCGGCTCTCGTTTGGATGAAGCCGAGCGCTCGCTGATCGAAGTCACACTGGATTATTGCGAAGGCGACAAGCGCCGCGCCGCCGCCGTGCTCGGCTGCAGCCTCAAGACCCTTTACAACAAGTTGAACAGCTACGCGCGGGAACGAGCCGAAAGCGAACAGAATCTCGGCCGCCACCTGCCGGGCGTCGGCACGAGCGTACCGTTACCCAGCTGACCCGAGTTGAGACCAGCGCCAGATCCCCACCTGGCTTTCGACCGCCATCGGCCCTCCACTGGAGGGCCGATGTTTTTTGGGAGGTTGAATCTGCGATCAGCCCGCGGCGACGGGTGCGAGCACGACGATGCGATCGCGGCTGGAGACAACAGAGCCGCCCGGTCTTTCGATGGTGACCGCGAAGGCCGCGGGGTTGCGGACCTGCAGCTTGGCAGTGATAGGAATGATCACTTCGCGCTGCCCCGGCGGAATATCGAACACTCCACCATCGATTGGGTAGCGCTCGTCGCGGCTGCCGTCGAAGATCCAGAGCTGGTATTGCAGCTCGTCGGAGTTGTTGGCCTGCAGACCGCGGAACCGCAGATAACCGTTCTGAGTACGCTGATCCCACACGACATCGCCCGTCACGCCACTGGCGGCCGGATCCTGGGTGGTCTGCCAGGTTCGCCTCAGCACCCCTTGCTGAGCAAGCAGTTCCTGACGTTCCTGTTCCAACGTGCTGGCAATCGGCGCCTCGACCATCGGATCGCCGCTCTGCAAGCGCGGCCACCAGCCGGCGATGGCAATCAGAACGCTGGCGGCCGCTGCAAACCAGCCGACCCTGCCACCGAACGAAGCCGACTTGCGCGCGGGCGGCGCCTTCGAGGAGGCCGGCGGCGGTGAGTTGACCGCCGGAGCCGCAGTGCTCGTACGCGAACGGCCAGCAATACTGATGACTCTGGGCTGCGAGCTCATCTGGCGCGGCGGTGCTGCCAGCATCGAAGCGGCGACGTTGTCGGCCTGGGCCATCAGTCGCTCGCGCAAGCTGTACGGCATTTCTTCCGGCGCGTTGTTCTCCACGTCACTGGCGAGCAGCAACGAGGCGGCGGTGTACTCGAAACGGCCGGCGTCCATGTAACGCTCTTCGGACAGCAACTGCTTCAGCTCGGCGCGCTCGGAGGAATTCAACCCGTCCACGGCCCGCTGCACCAGCAGTTCCACCAGCCTTGGGTTCTGCATGACTGAGTTGCTCATGAGCGCACCCCATCGGAGGCAGCGTTCTCGATACCCATCAACTCACGCACCTGAATCAAACCTCGCCGCATCATGGTTTTTACTGTACCGAGCGGCATTTGCAACACATCGGCAATTTCCGAATGACTCAACCCTTGCAGGATCCCAAGCTCAAGCACCTGCCTTTGTTCCGGCCGCAATTGCATGACCGCGCGAGCCGCCGCCGACGCCTCGGCGCACACTTCGGCGCTGTTGCCTGGATCGGCCCAACCCAGCGAATCGATGTCGTCGGTGGATTCGGTGCGCGCCTGGTGGGCGGCCCGCCGCATGCGATCGATCAAACGACGCCGGGCGATGGTGGCAACGAATACTTTCTCGGAGCCTTGGTTGGGATCGAAACGGCCGGCGCTGCGCCAGACATCCGTGAAGATTTCCTGGACTGCATCTTCGGCATCGGCTCGCGTGCGGGTCAGGCGCCGCGCGATGGACCAGATGAGACTGCCGAACTGATCGATGCACTCGTGCACAGCACGCGCATCTCCCTGTGCGACTCGAGCGAGGACTGAGTCCGTCATTCGCGGGCGGCTCTGTGATGTTGTGGTTCGCGTCGCATCGTCATTCGTCAGTGCGATTAGCGAAGTGTATGGAGCCGGAAGTATAGCGGAGACTGTCACTTCAGTTCGCCAGCCGTTAATAAGTGGTTAAGGGTTACTCGCAACGGCTTATTCGCGAACACGTGGTCGATGGGATTCATTGATAGCGGTAGGCATTTGCCGCTGCCAACTCGATCACGGTTTTCATGCGCTCATTCAGTTTGGCAGTCGACCCGGTGCGTTCTTTGCCAGCGGCGGGCATTTGCGCTTGTGGCGCCGCTGAAAGGATCCTAGACTGCTTACCAGACGTTTGTCTGGTATCGCCCTGGCCAGGGCCCGCCACCGATCGCCATGTCCGAGCTCACCCGCAAACAATTGGAAGTATTGAGTTTTATCCGTCGCTTCATGGACAGGGACGGGTTGCCGCCGACCCGTGGTGAGATCGCCCAGGGTCTGGGGCTCAAGAATCGCCAGGGCATCGACCAGCATCTGCGCGCGCTGGAAAGCAAAGGCGCGATCGAGCTGGTGCCGGGCATTTCACGAGGCATCCGATTGCGTGAGGAGTTCGTGGCTGAGCCGGCGGCGCTCACTCACTCACGCTCGAAATCGTCATCGAGCCTGCCACTGCTGGGTCGAATCGCCGCCGGCGCGCCGATTCTGGCGACCTCTCATATAGAAGAGCACGTTACCGTCGATGCTTCGCTCTTCAAGCCGCACGCCGATTTCCTGCTGCGGGTCCGCGGCGACAGCATGAAGGACGCCGACATCTTGGATCGCGATCTGCTCGCGGTTCATCAGACATCACAAGTCCGCAGCGGTCAGATCGTAGTCGCGCGGCTGGTCGATGAGAACGAAGCGACAGTGAAGATCTACCAGCGACAAGGTCACATCGTGCGGCTGGAGCCTGCGAATGCAGCTTACCGGCCCATCGAAATCGATCTGCGTGAACAGGAGTTGGCCATTGAAGGATTGGCAGTCGGTGTGATTCGCACCTCTCTGAAAAGGGGACAGATTTAGATTCGCTGTACCCCCGGTCTCACTGCCATGTTTCAGGAGAAATTAAATCTGTCCCCTTTTCCGTCATGAGTGCGTCGCGTGCTGAAACATTGGAGCAGCTTGCGCGGCTGTGTCGCAGCGGCCGCGAAGGTCCGCCGCCGCGGATCGAGCCCAGCGGCTCGGCGCCTCTGGATGCAGTGCTGCCGGGCGGCGGCTGGCAATCGGGGACCATCGTCGAGCTAATGCCGGTGAGCGATGGGATCGGCGAGCTGCGCTTGCTGATGCCGGCGCTGGCCAGGATCACGCAGGGCGAGCGTCACGTCGCCATGATCGCGCCGCCTTATATTCCGTTCGCTCCAGCCCTGCTTCGCCATGGGCTGCGGCTGGAGCATTTTTGGATCATCCGCGCGCAGAGCGCCGCCGATATTCTGTGGTCCGCCGAACAGACCTTGCGCTGTAGATCTTTTGGCGCGGTACTCGCGTGGCCCTCGGCGATCCGCGATCGCGAGGTTCGCCGGCTGCAACTTGCAGCCGAAGCAGGCAACAGTATCGGCTTCGTCTATCGGCAGCCGAGCGCGGCCCTTGAACCTTCGCCCGCTGCTGTCCGACTGCGCTTGCAGGCCGACGCCACCGGCCAAATGAGCATCGATATCGTCAAGTGCCGGGGTGCGCGCGCCGGCATGTCAGTAGGCGCCGGGCCTGCGCTGGCCAATGCTTGAGTGTGAGTCCCATGCTCTGGCTTTGTATCACCCTTCCCCAATTGCCACTCGAGGCCCTGCAATGCGAGCCAAGTGAGCGGCCTACGGTAGTCACGCTACTCGAAGGCAACGTGCGCTCGATCGTCTGCTGCAATCCCGCCGCCGAACGCGTCGGTTTGAAAGCAGCGATGAACTTCACCACCGCGGTGGCAATTCTGCCCGAAGTGATCGCGATGGAACGTCGGCTCCCTGCCGAGCAGGCGGCGCTGGAGCGGCTGGCGACCTGGGCTTATCAATTCAGCGGAACGGTGAGCCTGGGAGAACTGTTCGCCGATTTGCAGCGCGCGCGAACCACTTCGATGTGGTTGGAGATCGGTGCGAGCCTGCGTTTGTTCGGCGGTTTCCGCAAGCTGATCGAACAGCTGGAGGCCGAGCTGGGCAAGCTGTCCTACAGCTATCAACTGGGCATCGCGCCGACGTTGGAAGGCGCGGCACTGCTCGCTCGCACTGGGGTGCGCGTCGCCATCACCACCTGCGTATTCCGCGTCATCGTGAACAGGCTTTCCATGGGATGGTGAACACCCAATCCACGGCAACGTGAACACGATTCCACGTGATCGTGAACACTTTGGCGGGATTCGTGGAAAGGTGTTCA
>Ga0182742_1000616_pt1 | contig 53160 bp, 52 predicted proteins | sample eDN5th37CBELigMG_FD_128880 | JGI IMG/M metagenome (GOLD analysis project Ga0182742, IMG submission 128880) | Enriched Miracle-Growth compost microbial communities from Emeryville, California, USA - eDNA 5th pass 37_C BE-Lig MG (version 2)... ...
TCCGGGCTGGAGGAGGAGCGCCGCCTCGCCTATGTCGGCGTCACCCGCGCCAAGAAGAACCTGCATCTGTGGTTCACCTCCAACCGCCGTATCCACGGCCTGTGGCAGTCGACGATTCCCTCGCGCTTCCTCGACGAACTGCCGGAAGCGCATGTCGAGGTCGCCGAAGCGGGCGGGACCTATGGCGGCTACGGGCGCGGCTTCCGCGAGAGCCAGCCCGGCCGCGCCAATCCCTACGGCGCCTCGCGCTTCGACAATCTCGGCCAGCAGGGCAGCGCCTTCTCCAACACCTATGCCACGCCCGGCTGGCAGCGCGCGCAGAAGAATCGCACCGAGGCGACCGACCGCAACTGGGGCTCGCGCTCCGGCCATTCTGTGGAGCGCATCGGCTATGGCGAGGTCGATTCCGGCTACGGCGCCGGACGCGGATCGGTGAAGGGGCGCGTCATCGAAGGCGAGTTGGTGGCGAAGTCGGTGGCCGACACGCCGTCCGCCTTCAAGGTCGGCGACCGCGTGTTTCACCAGAAGTTCGGCAACGGGAACGTGGCCGCCGTGGAAGGCAACAAGCTGACCATCGACTTCGACCGCGCCGGCCAGAAGCGCGTGCTGGACGGGTTTGTCACGGCGGCTTAGGACCATCGACATTCAATGTTAGGCAGGGGGCACGCTCCCCCGGCTGCATCGTCCCCAGGCTGGAGCGAAGCAGAGACTATCAGGAATGCATCCGGAGCCATCGCGGGTTTCGTCACAGTCACGGCATGGATCCTCGGGTCAAGCCCGAGGATGACGAACGTTGAGAGATCAACGCCAATCGCCAACGTCCGCGGCTGACGGAATCCTTTCTGCCTTCGTCATCCTCGGGCTTGACCCGAGGATCCATGCCGTGAGGGCAACGAAGCGTGATCCGGTGCAAAGGAGGTGTTTCGCGGCCGCAACGGCTGTTCGTGACCGCATGTGAGCGTCGAGTCAGCTCAGGGCTTTCCCCAACGGCAGGTTGCGCGAAAGCATATCCTGCGGATAGGGCATGTGTTTTCGCCATTCCCGCCTGTCGTACGAATGAAGAGAATACTTTTCTCCTGAAAGCCGGAGTGGGAGATCGCCGTTCCAGCGCGCTCATCCATTGTATGAGGCGTTTGCTGTCTGTCGCGGCGGCGCACGGCTATAACCGTGAAAACCGCACAATGGAGTGTCCCATGCGCATCGCACTAGCAATCGCCCTGGCCCTCGGCATCTCGGTGCCCGCGCTCGCCGACGTCTCGCCGCTCGTCACCGCGGATTGGCTGAAGGCCAATTCCGGCAAGGAGAACGTCGTCGTCCTCGACATCCGCGACAAGGTCGCGGAGACGGAGCTGGGCGACAAGCCCTACCTCGCCAACAGCGTGGTCGCGCCTTACGCCTCCGCCGGCTGGCGGACGGAAATCCAGGGCATTCCCGGCATGCTGCCGCCGGTGGAAAACCTCGCCAAGCTGATCGGCGATCTCGGCATCGACGATGACGACCACGTGGTGATCGTTCCGTGGGGCACGGATTCCTCCGAGTTCGGCGGCGCCACGCGCGTCTACTGGACGTTCAAATATCTCGGCCATGACGACGTCTCGATCCTCGACGGCGGCTGGCGCCAGTATGATGCGGCGGGCGGCGCGCGCGTGGCGGAAGTGGCCAAGCCGAAGCCTGCGACCTTCACCGCCAAGCTGCGCGACGAACTGCGCGCCACGACGGCGCAGGTCGAGGCCGCGCTCAAGGACGGCACCAAGCTCGTGGACGGCCGCCCGGCCGAACAGTATCAGGGCAAGTCCAAGAGCCCGATCGTCCAGAAGCTCGGCACCCTGCCCGGCGCGGTGAACATCGTCCACAGCGACCTCTACAGCAAGGACCAGGCGCACTTCGCCCAGCCGGAGACGGTCGAGGCGCTGTCGAAGGCCGTCGGGCTGGCGAAGGACGAGAAGAACATCGCCTTCTGCAACACCGGCCACTGGGCCTCGATCGCCTGGTTCGGCCTCAGCGAAGTGCTCGGCAACAAGAACACCCGCATGTATGACGGCTCGATGGCCGAATGGACGTCCGACCCGGCACGGCCGGTCGAGAACAAGTCCGGCACCTGATCTGGATTTTTGCCGCCGATGCTTGCATGACAGGTGCCCGGACATGTTCCGGGCGCCTGTGTCTTGCGACACCGCTCACCATACCGGAAGACCATGACCGACATCGCCTATACCCCGCCCAAGTATCTGCCGCCCGTGACGCTTGACCGCGCGCCCGCCATCGTGGCCGGCGGCACGCTTCTGGTGGGCTTCCTCGTCATTGCCGGCCTCATCGACCTGCGCCAGGCGGCCCTCTTCATCGTCGGCGGGCTTCTCGGCGCGGCCCTCTATCACGGCTCCTTCGGCTTCACCGGCGGCTGGCGCCGCATGGTGGTGGAGAAGCGCGGCCGTGGCATCCGCGCCCAGATGCTGATGATAGGCGTGGCCGCGCTGGCGATGATCCCGCTGCTGGCGGCCGGCAGCCTCGGCGGCCAGCCGCTGGTGGGCGCGCTCGCCCCGGTCGGCGTCTCGGTGCTGGTCGGCGCCGCAATCTTCGGCCTCGGCATGCAGCTCGGCGGCGGCTGCGGCTCCGGCACGCTCTTCACCGTCGGCGGCGGCTCTTCGCGCATGCTGGTGACGCTCGCCTTCTTCATCGTCGGCGCCGTCATCGGCACGGCGCACCTGCCGTGGTGGCTGGCCTTGCCGTCGGTTCCCGCCATCAGCCTGGGCCAGCGCTGGGGCGTGGCCAATGCCGTGCTCGCGACGGTGGTCGGCCTCGCACTGGTGGCGCTGGTGACGACGCTGATCGAGCGCCGCGTCCACGGCGACGTCGAGCGCGATCCGGGCCCGCGCCGCCCCGGCTGGAGCTGGGTGCTCACCGGCCCCTGGCCGCTCGTCGGCGCAGGCCTGCTGATGGCGCTGCTCAACATCGCCACGCTGCTGCTCGCCGGCCATCCCTGGTCCGTCACCTTCGGCTTCGGCCTGTGGGGCGCCAAGGTGGCGCAGGCGGTCGGCGTGCCGGTGGCGTCATGGGAATTCTGGACATGGCCCGGCCCGCAAAAGGCGCTCGGCGCCAGCGTGCTGGCCGACGTCACCTCGGTGATGAATTTCGGCATCATCCTCGGCGCCGCGCTCGCCGCCAGCCTCGCCGGTCAGTTCGCGCCGAAGGTGAAGGTGCCGCTCGCATCCATGCTGGCGGCGGCAATCGGTGGCATATTGATGGGTTACGGCGCGCGACTTTCCTTCGGCTGCAACATCGGCGCGCTCTTTTCGGGCATCGCCTCGGGCAGCGTGCATGGCTGGCTGTGGTTCGCCGCCGCCTTCGTCGGTTCCTATGCCGGCATCTGGGCCCGGCCGCTCTTCGGCCTCGACGGACTGACACGCAAATGAGCACCGCACGCAACACGCTTCTGTTCGGCGCGGCACTCGCCGCCGCCACGGCCGCCGTCGCGGTGGACCATTACCGGCATCCCTACCAGGCCCCTGCCCCGGCCGCCGGACCTGCCGCAGCCGGCGGCGGCGCGGCCCCATGCGCCGCCGCCGCGCCATGTGCCGCCGCACCCTGTGCGGCTGGCGCCCCCTGCGCAGCCGCGGCACCCAAGGCGGCACCGCCGCCTCCGCCGGCATCCGCGCCTTGCGCTGCGGGTGCGCCATGCGCCGCCGCGCCGGCGAAACTCGCGCCACCGCCACCGCCCGCACCGGCGAAGCTTCCGCCTCCGCCGCCCCCTGCCCCGGCAAAGCTGGCCCCGCCCCCGCCGCCGGCACCCGCACCGGGCGGCAAGGGATGAGCACCGAGGCGCGCACGCGCGCGCTGGCCGAGGTCGCCTTCTGCGAGGAACTTCTCGCCAAGGGCGGCCTCAACGTCCTGTCCGAGACATTTCGCGACAGCGGCGACGGGATCACCGTCTGGGAGCACTATCCGCAGGGCGACGTCTTCGATCCGGCCAGCGGCGCGCAATGGTTCTACCATTGCCACCCCGCGACCGAGGGTGACGAGCATGGCCACTTCCACTGCTTCCTGCGTCCCGACGGCAGGGAAGGCCCGATCCACCACCTCGTCGCCGTGGGCGTCGATGCCTATGGCCGCCCGCTGCGGCTGTTCACGGTCAACCAGTGGGTGGTGGGCGACGACTGGCTCGGCGCGGAGGCGACGATCGCGCTCTTGCCACGCTTCGACGTGCAGATGCCGCGCCCGTCCTATCTCGTGAATCGCTGGCTGACCGGCATCCTCGCCGCGCATGAGGAGGAGATCGCGCGGCTGATCCGCAAGCGCGATGCGGTTCTGGCGGCCCATGACGAGGCAGGCAGCCCGGACGCGCGGCAGGACCGCGCGCTGGAGGTCACGTCGGAGCTGACGTTCTGATCACTTAGAATATTCGCTTTAAACCGGCGCACCCTGCCGGGATCGCTTCAGCCGTGCAGCCGCGATTCCCGCGCCGCTTCCACGAAGATGCGCCGCGCCACATGCACGCCCGTGCGCCCCTCCATGGCGGAGGAACACGCCCTCACCGCCGCGTAGTACCATTTGGCCCGCGTGTCCGGCCATCCATTGTGGAGCGCCTCATAGGCCTGATGCGCGTCGCGCACCTCGCGAGCGCCGGCGGGGAAGGTGATGGTGACGGGCTCGGCAAAGGCGGTGTTGTCGGGGGTCACGGGCGCTCTCCATCCATGTCGATCGGTCATCAAACGCGAAACCACCCGCTCCGTTCCATGACTGAATGACTGCGCGCATATACACGCATAAGTTGTACCAACAATATACCTCGCCTTTGCAACAAATGCATAACGTCGTTCATGCAGGCGAATGACACCCCATGAACCTGCCCTCCGCAAAAGCGCGGTCGCTCCAACCTCCCGTCGCTCACCCCGCGACGGGAGGACCGTGGGCGCAGATCGGGGACATCGCCGTGCCGAAACGATCGCTTTGCCTGGCCATGGTGACATATCTGCTCCTGTCGCCGGTGCAGGCGGCGGAGCCGGAAGCCAGCGGCCGCAAGATCAGCTTCTCCTTCGAGCGCCACTACACAGCCAACGCCTTCGACTCGATCTATCCCTTCGCGGACTGGTACGGGCTGCTGCGCGGCAGCGTCGAGCAGCAGGTCGCGGTCGGCGCGACGCGGCTCACCTTCGGCGGCATGCTGGAGGCCAAGGCGTTCGACACATACGACATCGAGGACGACCGCGTCCTGGCGCTGTCCGTCGCCGCGGAACGCAAGATCGGCGACAAGCTGGAGCTGCGCGGCTCGGTCGGCTGGCGCATCGCCGACGAAGGCGACGACCTGGTGGTGAAGGACACGATCATCGGCCTGCGCACCGCGACGGAGACCTTTGTCGCCACCGCCCAGCTCGGCGCCGATCTGGGCCATGGCTGGGCGCTGATCCTCGATGCCGGGGCGTCGCGCGACACGCCGCGAAAGACCCGCTTCGAGGCCGACGTCGTCGAGCCCATCCTGCTCAATCCGCGCAAGGATCGCGCCGAGCTCGGCCTGCGGCTCGGACACAGCCAGGGCAACCTCACGCTGGCCGGCGCGGCGGGCGCGGAATGGGTGCTGGCGGGGCGGCAGACCGATGCGCCGCTGCGATTCGAGCTGGCCCGATACCGCGCCGCGGCAGAGGCGAAATATGCGGTGGAGCGCCTGACGCTGACCGGCTCGGCCGGCCTCGCCCACCTCTCCGGTCTGCGCGGCGCCCTGTCGAGCACGCGGCCCGTCTATGCGCTGGCGGCCGAATTTGCGCCCATTGCGCGCCTCACCCTGCGCGCCAGCCTGACCGCCGGCTTCGACACCCGCAACACCGACGATCCGGTCGCGAGCTGGCTGGAGCGGCAGGAAGTCGAGGCGCGCCTGTCCGTGCGCGAGAAGCTGTCGCTCGGCATCGGCCTCTACAATTCATGGCGCGAATATCTCACCCTCGGCGGCGGCGAGAAGGCCTACGGCCTCTATGCCGAGACGAGCTACCAGCTCAGCAAGCCGGTGACGGTGGTGCTGCGGGTGGAACACGGCCGCGCCACCTATGAGGACGGCAGTCACACCCCCCGCTTCGATGCCGGCCTCGCTCTGCGCGCCGCAATGTAGCGCTTGCGCCGGCATGCGGCCGCGCCGCGCGCCTCCCTCATTCGACCAGCCCGGCAATGCCCTTTCCCGCGTCCTCGGTGGTGGCGGAGCCGCCCATGTCGCGGGTGCGCAGCGTGGCTTCGGCGAGCGCCGCCGCGATCGCGGTCTCGACCGCCCTTGCGGCCGAATGCTCGCCCAGATGGTCGAGCATCATGGCGCCGGCCCAGATCTGTGCGATCGGGTTGGCGATGCCCTGCCCCGCAATGTCGGGCGCCGAGCCGTGCACCGGCTCGAACATCGAGGGATGGTCCTTCTCCGGATTGATGTTGCCCGAAGGCGCGATGCCAAGCGTGCCGGCCATGCCGGCGGCAAGGTCGGACAGGATGTCGCCGAACAGGTTCGACGCCACGATCACGTCGAAGTCGCCCGGCGCCAGCACCATGCGGGCGACCAGCGCATCCACCAGCTTCTTGTCATAGGTCACGTCGGGATATTCTTTGCCGATCGCCTCGACGCGCTCGTCCCACAATTTGAGCGTGTAGGTCAGTGCGTTGCCCTTGGTGGCGGAGGTGAGCTTGCGGCGCGGCCGCGCGCGCGCCAGCTCATAGGCATAGCGCGCGGCGCGGTCGATGCCGGTACGCGTCATGACGCTCGCCTGCATCGCCGTCTCGCGCTCCGTGCCGACGAACTGCCGCCCGCCGATGGGCGAATATTCGCCCTCGGTGTTCTCGCGCACGATCACCATGTCGATGTCGCCCGGCCCCCGCCCCGCCAGCGGACAGGGGATGCCGGCCAGGAGTTTTACCGGGCGCAGGTTGATATACTGGTCGAACTCGCGGCGGAACTTCATGATCGAGCCCCAGCCGGAGATGGAATCCGGCACCAGCTTCGTATTGCCGATCGAGCCGAAATAGATGGCGTCGTGGCCGCCGATCTGCGCCTTCCAGTCCTCCGGCATCATCTCGCCATGCTTCACGTAGTAGTCGCAATTGGCGAAGTCGAACCAGTCGAAGCGGATGTCGAGGCCGTGGCGGGCCGCGACCGCCTCCAGCACGCGCACGCCTTCCGGCACCACCTCGCGGCCGATGCCGTCGCCCGGAATGACCGCGATGCGGTAGGAATTGCGTGGCATTGATGTGCCTCCCGTGACTGTTTGCGCCAGCCCTACTGGTCGAGCCAGACCGCGTCCAGCCGGTTGCCGACGACGAAGCTCGGCGTCACGTGCCACCCCTTGATGGCCGACCTGAGCACCGAGGTGCGCTTGCCCCAGAAAAGCGGGATGTTGGCGGCATCGTCGATGACGCGCTGCTCGAACGCGGCGATCAGCTTGCGCCGCGACTCGCTGTCCGTCTCGGCCTTCTGCGCGGCATAGAGCTCGGTCAGCCGCGCGTCGGCGAAACCGCTGTAATTGTTCGCCGCCGTGGGCAGGAACTTGGCCAGCGCCTCGCTCGGCTCGTCGCCCGACAGCGTGTTGAAGTCGATGGCGAGGTCGTAGTCCTTGTTCTTCAGCCGCGTGAAATAGGGGCCGGCTTCCAGCACGTTCTGGTCCACCTGCACGCCGATCTGCCGCCACTGGTCGATGAGGACGCCCAGCACCTCCCATGGCAGGCGGATGTTGCGCGACAGCATTTCCAGCTTGAGGTTCGACACGCCCGCTTCCTTGAGCAGCGCCTTCGCCTCCTCCCGCGCGGCGGCGATGTCCTCGCCGTTGCCCGGCAGCTTCGCCCATGCCTCCGGCGCGGAGCCGTAGGGATGGCCGGGGCGCAGGATGGTGCCGAAGCTGTTGAGGTTCGATATCTGCGACAGCACCTTCGCGCCCTGGTGGCGGTCGATGGCGATGTTGAAGGCCCGGCGCACCCGCGCATCGTCGAAGGGCGGCTTGGTCGTGTTCAGCGTCGCCAGCATCAATATGTTGAGGTCGGAGACGGCGAAGGCGACCTTGTCGCCCAGCGCCTGCTCCAGCCGCTGCCTGTCGGCCGGCATGATCGAGTTGAAGAAGGCGTCCACCTGGCCGCCCAGAAGCGCGTTCATCACGCCGGGGCCGGTGAGGAACACCGCCTCGAAGGAATCGAGATAGGGCTGGCCATCGACATAGAAGCCGTCGAAGCGTTCGCCGCTCCAGTTGGCGCCCGGATTGTGCGCGACGAAGCGGAACGCGCCCGAGCCCATCACGCGCTTTGTCGGATAATTGGGGTCGCTCGCCATCAGCGCCTTGGAATAGATGCAGTTCCACGGGCTGGCGAAGGTCGACAGCATCGCGCCGTTGGGCTGCGACAGGGTGAAGACGACGGTGCGCTGGTCCGGCGTCTCGATCGCCTTGATGTCGGCGAAGTCGATCTTGCGCGCCGAGGTCACGCCCTCGGGCGGATTGCGCAGGCGCTCGTAGCTCGCCGCGACGTCGGCCGAGGTGAGCGGCGAGCCGTCGTGGAAGGTGATGTTCGGCCGCAAGGTGAAACGGTAGCCGAGCCCGTCGTCCGAGACGCTGAAATCCGCGGCGAGGTCGCCGGTGATTTCGGGATAATGCGCCGTATCGTAGCGCAGCAGCGTCGAATAATGCTGCGACAGGAGCTGCAGGTCGAATGCGGTGGCGGTCGCGTGGCAGTCATAGGTGTTGGGGTCGGCCTGCACCACGTAGCGGATGGTCCCGCCCCTGTGCGGCGTGTCGCCTTGCGCCAGCACCGCGCTGCTCGTCACGCAGGCAATCGACATCGCGGCGAAGGCCGCAAGGCGCAGCAAACCAGGCATGATGCTCTCCTCCCGAGGCATGTTGCAATTGCTAAACATGTGAAATAACAATTTCCGCGGCGTCAAGCGCCAAATCGAGGCAGCCGGAGGAGAGGTCGACAATGTCCGCGCAAACACGCCCCGCGCGCAGGATCGCGGTGGAGGAGGCTTTCGCGACTCAGCCGCAGATGCAGGCGCTGAAGAAGGCCGCCGATGCCTATGACGGCGGTGTGGACGCCGACCTGCTGCTGGCCAAGCGCCAGACCGGCGGCGGCGAGATGACGATCTCCCTGCTCGACGTGGAGGGCCGCCGCCTCGAGCTGATGGACGAGGCCGGCATCGACATGGCGCTGCTGCTGCTGACGGCGCCCGGCGTGCAGCCCTTCGGCGCGAAGGAAGGCGTGGACATCGCACGCCGCGCCAATGACGAGATCGCCGCCGCTGTCGCCCGCCATCCGACCCGCTTCGCGGCGCTGACGGCGATCGCGCCGCAGGCCCCCGCCGAGGCGGCGAAGGAGATCGAGCGCGGCATGCGCGATCTCGGCATGAAGGGCGTGGTCATCAACTCGCACACGAATGGCGAATATCTGTGCGAGGACAAATATGCGCCGATCCTCGAGGCCGCGGAGGCGCTGGACGCGCCGATCTACATCCATCCGCGCGCGCCGATCCCCGACATGGCGAAGGCCTACCTGCCGGACAACCTCTCGCACGCCATCTGGGGCTTTCAGGCCGAGACCGGCCTGCACGGCCTGCGGCTGATCACCGGCGGCGTGTTCGACCGTTTCCCGAAGCTGAAGATCGTGCTCGGCCACGCCGGCGAGGGCCTGCCCTTCTGGCTCGACCGCATCGACTACATGCACGCCAAGCCGCGCGGCCGCCGCGAGCTCAGGCACACGCCCGGCCACTACATCCGCAACAATTTCTGGGTGACGACCAGCGGCATGAACTGGCCGAACCAGATCAGGTTCCTGATCGACCAGCTCGGCAGCGACCGCGTCATGTTCGCCGCCGACTACCCCTACCAGATCATGCAGGAGGAAGTCGCCTGCCTCGACGCCGCGCCGATCGGCGAGGCCGACCGCGAGGCGATCTACTGCCGCACGGCGGAGGCCGTCTTCAAGCTCTGAGGCGTCACAGGTCGAGCGCCGCTTGCCCGGCATCCATCGCGTCGAGCACGCTCGCGGCAAGCTGGCGGGTGATGCGGGCCTTCGTCTCCAGCGAGCGGCGGTCCAGCCGGTCCACGACGGCGATGGCCGTGGCGATCGAGCGCTCGATGCGCCGCACCAGGAACTGCACCACCTGCGGGTCGACATCGACCTGCCGGTCGGCGAAGAGCTTCACGATGACGGCGCCGAGCAGGATGTCGTCCGGCTCGCGCAGCTCGATCGTTGTTGCCGCCTGCAGCCGCGAGGCGAGGTCCGGAAGCGCCACGCCCCATGCCGTGGGAAAGCGCCGCGCGGTGAGCAGCACCGGCTGGCCGGCCGCGCGCGCGGCGTTGAGCAGGTGGAAGAGCGCCTTCTCGTCGCGCGGCGGCAGGTCCGCATCGTCGATCAGCACCGGCGTCGCCACCGGTCCCGTCGGGGCCGCGTCGGCGCGCATCGCGGCGGCATCGTTTTCCGCCTGCCAGATCGCCGCGAGGTGCGACTTGCCCGAGCCGGGCGGGCCGGCGAGCACCACGACATGAGGAGGCACAGCACGCCATCCGTCGAGGAAGGCGACCGCCGCCTCGTTCGCAGCGCCGACCACGAGGTCGTGGCGCGACAGCGCCGGCGCGCCGCCGAGGTCGAGCGGTATCTGACGCGGTGACTCGCGGTCGCGCATGGCGGCGCTCAAGCGTCGTCCCGCCGCGGCGCCCGGCCGCGGCCCAGATACATCGGCGAAGCGAGGTATCGGTCGATCGCGAAGCGCACCAGCACGCCGACGGCGGCCGCGGCCGGCACAGCCACGAGCAGTCCGACGAAGCCGAACAGGAAGCCGAAGGCGAGCAGCGCGAACATCAGCCAGACCGGGTGCAGCCCCACGCTGGAGCCGACCAGCTTGGGCTGCAATATGTTGCCCTCGATGAACTGGCCGGAGAAGAAGACGACGGCCGCCGCCACGATCCAGTGCCATTCCGGCCAGAACTGCACCAGCGCCACGCCCACTGCCAGCACGAGGCCGACGAGCGAGCCGACATAGGGGATGAAGGAGATCAGCCCCGCGAAAAGCCCGATCAGCAGGCCGAAATTGAGCCCGATCAGGGTGAGGCCGATCGCATAGTAGACGCCGAGGATGAGGCACAGCGTGCCCTGCCCCCGTACGAAGCCGGCGGTCGATGCGTTGATGTCGGCTGCGATCCCGCGCACCGTGTGCACGTGGTCGCGCGGCACCCAGCTGTCGACCTTCTCGATCATGCGGTCCCAGTCGAGCAGCATGTAGAAGGCGACGACGGGCGTCACGACGAGCAGCCCGGCAATGTCGATGAGCGTCTTGCCCGAGTTCCACAACGACTGGAACAGGGTGGAGATGAAGCCCGTCCCCTGCGACAGCATGTTCGACAGCGCGTCGCGCAGCGCCTGCGGCTGCACCCCGAAGCGCTGCTGGAGCCAGCCGGGATCCACCGAGGTCACCAGCGACTGGAGCCGCGAAATATAGTCCGGGATGCGGGCGCCGAAATCCGCCAGCTGCGTCGCCAGCACAGGCACGATGATCATCAGCCCGATCACCAGGATCAGCACGAAGGAGATCAGGATGACAACGGTGGCCCACAGGCGCGACAGGCCGAGCCGTTCCAGCCTGTCGGCCACCGGATCGAGGAAATAGGCCAGGATCATGCCGGCGAGGAACGGCAGGAGGATCGACGAGAAGAGATAGAGGAAGGCGATGAAGCCGACCGCCGCCGCGACCCAGAACATGACCTGTCGGCGGAACGCGCCGACGGGCGCGATCACCACGGGATAGGGCCGCGACGGATCGATGGGCAGCAGGTCCGACGACTGGACGCGCGCCGCCGGCGCAGCGACCGCCGTGCGCTGCGGACCTGCGGATTTGCTAGCCGTTCGAGTGGTCCGTTTCGCCATAGCCATTCATATGCTTGAGCCAGGCCACGAGATAGGCCGCGGCGGAAGCTGCGGTCAAGACGCCGCACAGGACGACGACCCAGAAGCGCAGATTGCCGAACATCGTGGCGAAGGCAAGTTCGGCAAGGACCAGCGCGGCAAGGAGTATCTGCACCGCCGTATTGGCCTTGGAGACGAAGAGCGGCTTCATCTCGACGGGATTGCCCATCAGGTTGGACAAAAGCACCGCGCCGATGATCAGCACGTCGCGCGAGACGACGAGCATGACCAGCCACAGCGGCAGCTCGCCCATCAGGCCCAGCACCACGAACACGCTGACCAGGAGCAGCTTGTCGGCCGCCGGATCGAGATAGGCGCCGAGCTGCGAGCGCTGGTTGAAGTGGCGCGCGATGAAGCCGTCCACCGCGTCGGAGATGCCGGCCACCACGAAGCCGATGAAGGCCCAGCCGGTCGCGCCTTCCAGCATCGAATAGACGACCGCCGGGACCAGCAGGAAGCGCATCATCGTGATAAGGTTGGGTATGGTCAAGCCGACTGCCCTTTGCCCGCGCCGGGTCGCCCGGACGGCGGGCGGCGGCGCATCGGAACTAAGTGGAACGTTCGCGCGCCCGCTTCAAGTGGCCGGCTACGCCGCCGAACGCCGCAACGCGCTGTGGGTTGCATGGTGGGCTTGCCTTGCAGGCGCATCGCGCCCATGCGAAGAGCGCGGATGAACGAGAACGCACCGGGAGCGGCACCATGAGCCATCCGAACGACGGGCTGACCTATGCCGAGGCGGGTGTCGACATCGACGCCGGGACGGCGATGGTCGAGAAGATCAAGCCGCATGTGCGCAGCACGCGCCGGCCGGGCGCCGATGGCGAGATCGGCGGCTTCGGCGGCCTGTTCGATCTCAAGGCGGCCGGCTTCACCGATCCGGTGCTGGTGGCCGCCAATGACGGCGTCGGCACCAAGGTGAAGATCGCCATCGAGACCGGCCTGCACGGCACGATCGGCATCGACCTCGTCGCCATGTGCGTCAACGACCTCGTCGTGCAGGGCGCCGAGCCGCTGTTCTTCCTCGACTACTTCGCCACCGGAAAGCTCGACCCCGACCAGGGCGCGTCGATCGTGGCCGGCATCGCGGAAGGCTGCCGGCAGGCGGGCTGCGCGCTGATCGGCGGCGAGACGGCCGAGATGCCCGGCGTCTATGCCGGCGGCGACTACGACCTCGCCGGCTTCGCCGTGGGTGCGGCCGAGCGCGGCGAGCTGCTGCCGACGGACGACATCGTCGAGGGCGACGTGCTGCTGGGCCTCGCCTCCTCCGGCGTCCATTCCAACGGCTTCTCGCTGGTGCGCCGCATCGTCGAGCGCGCCCGGCTCGACTGGAGCGATGCCGCGCCCTTCGCGCAGGGCAAGCGCCTCGGCGAGGCGCTGCTGGAGCCGACGCGCATCTATGTGAAGCCGCTCCTTCACGCGATCCGCAACACCCACGGCATCAAGGCGCTGGCGCATATCACCGGCGGCGGCTTCCCGGACAACATTCCGCGCGTGCTGCCGGAAGCCTTCTCGGCCGAGCTCGACCTGACCGCCATCGAGGCGCCGCCGGTCTTCTCGTGGCTGGCGAAGGAAGGCGGCGTGGCGCATGACGAGATGCTGCGCACCTTCAACTGCGGCATCGGCATGGTGGCCGTGGTGGCGGCGGGACAGGCCGCGCAGGTGGCCGCGGTACTTCAGGAGCAGGGCGAGACCGTCGCGCCCATCGGCCGCATCGTGCCGCGCCGCGAGGCGGGCGTCATCTATCGCGGCCATATCGGGTTTTGATCGCATGAGCAGGAAACGCGTCGTCATCCTCATCTCCGGCCGCGGCTCCAACATGACCGCGCTGATGGCCGCCGCAAAGGACGAGGCCTTCCCGGCCGCCATCGCGGGCGTGGTCGCCGACCGCGCGGACGCTCGAGGCATCGAGCATGCCGAGCGCGCCGGCATTCCGACGCGCATCGTCGCGCGCGCCGATCATCCCTCGCAGGACGCGCATGAGCGCGCCATCGAGGCGGCGATCGCGGAGATGGGCGGCGAGATCGTCTGCCTCGCCGGCTATATGCGCCGTCTGTCGGCCGCCATGGCCGCCCGCTGGGAAGGCCGCATGCTCAACATCCACCCCTCGCTGCTGCCGCTCTACAAGGGGCTCGACACGCACCGCCGCGCGCTGGCGGACGGCGTGCGGCTGCACGGCTGCACCGTCCATTTCGTGTCGGCGGAGGTGGATGACGGTCCGATCGTCGCGCAGGCGGCGGTCCCGGTGCTGGCCGGCGACGACGAGGCCGCCCTCGCCGCACGGGTCCTTGCGGCGGAGCACCAGCTCTATGCGCTGGCGCTGAAGCTGGTCGCGACCGGGCGCGCGGCGCTGCGCAACGGCAGGGTCGAGCTTACGGATGTGGCGGCAAGCGGCGCGCTGTTCTCGCCGGCCACCGCCGACGTGGCCTCGGATATCGAGAGCCTCGCCCGCATGACGCCCTGATCCTCCCGCAACAGCTTGATGAGCGCGCGACGCCGCTGTCCGCTGCTCAAGACATAAGCAGCGGACAACCGGTCTGGCGATCTTTTCTCCTGTGGATTGCCATGTTAGGTCCGGACGGGGGCAAGGGGGCGGTGATGCACGGAGCATTTGCGCAAGCAATTACCCGGAGGCAGGATGTTGTCGCCGCAGATGACCTGACGATCGTCATCACCTTCCGCCTCGACCGCGACGAACGGGTCCATAACCTCCGCACGGTCCTTTGTTGCCTGCAGCGAACGCTCGCCGGCGCCGAAATCATCCTGATGGAAGCAGGCTCCAAGCTGGTCGGCAGGTCGCTGATCGACGAGTCCGGCATCGATCCCGCCGGCATCCGCTATGTCGGAGCGGTGGAGAACGGCTGTTTCCACCGCACCCGCATGCTCAACAGTGGCCTCGCAGAGCTTTCCACCCGGCGGTTCGTGGCGGCCTACGACACCGATACGATCGCCTATCCGGCAGCGATGCAGGCTGCACTGACGAAGTTGCGCGAGGGCACCGCCTTCGTCACCCCCTTCGACGGCCACGTCTTCGATATCCGCAACGGGCTGCGCGCCGGCATTGTCGGCAATGCCGGCGAAAGCCTGCCGTCGCCAGCGGAGATCGAACAGGCGGTCGCGTCGGAAAATGCGGTGCTGATGAACACCAGCTCAGTCGGCGGGGTCGTCATCTTCGACAAGCGGGCGTTCCTGCAGGCCGGCGGCTACCATGAGCATTTCATCAGCTGGGGCTATGAGGACCACGAACTGCACAGGCGCTTCGCCAAGTTCGGCTTCGCGCTCGAACGCATCCCGGGCTTCCCCCTCCTTCACCTCACCCACTCCCGCGGCCGTCGCGGCGACGGCTGGTATGCCGGCAACCGTGCCAACAAGATCCTCGCAATGCGCCTGGATGCGCTCGATCGGTCGCAACTCGAACGGCTGATCGCCAGCGGCGCCTTCCGCATCGGCGGCCCGCAGCCCGCGCCGCCGACGCTCGGGGAACGCCTGCGCGCGCTGTTCTTCTGACGCCGGCTGATCCATAGGCTGTCGCGGGACCGGAGAAGCGCGATGAACTACCGCCATGTCTACCATGCCGGCAATTTCGCCGATGTGCACAAGCACATCCTGCTGGTCCGCGTGATCGAATATCTCAAGCGCAAGGACAAGCCCTTCCGCGTCATCGACACCCATGCGGGAACCGGCGACTACGACCTCTCCTCCGCCGAGGCGCAGAAGACCGGCGAGTGGCGCGACGGCATCGCGCGGCTGCTGGAGGCCCCTCTTGCGGAGCCGGCGGCGGCACTGGTCGCGCCCTATCTCGACATCGTCCGCGGCTTCAACCAGGGGCACCCGTTCCGCTACTATCCGGGCTCGCCCGCGATCACGCGCAGCCTGCTGCGCGCCCGCGACCGCCTGACGGCGATCGAGAAGCACCCGCAGGACGCCTTCTCGCTCAGGACGCGCTTCGCCGGCGACTTTCAGGCCCGCGTGATCGAGCTGGACGGCTGGCTGGCGCTGGGCGCGCATGTGCCGCCGAAGGAGCGTCGCGGCCTCGTCCTGGTCGATCCGCCCTTCGAGGAGGCCGGCGAGTTCGCGCGGCTGGCGGAGGGCGTGGCGCGCGCATGGCGGCGCTGGCCGGGCGGCATCTACCTCGTGTGGTATCCGATCAAGGACCGGGCAGCGGTGCATCGCTTCCGTTCCGATCTCCAGGCCTCCGGCGTCACCGGCGTGCTGGACGTCACCTTCGAGATACGCCGCGCCGCGCAGGAACCGCGTCTCGACGGGTCCGGCATGGTGGTCGTCAACCCGCCCTACACGCTCAAGGCGGAGATGGAGGCGATCATGCCGGCGCTCGCCTCGCTGCTCGGCACGGCCGATTGTCCCGGCGGACGCACGGAATGGCTGGTGCCGGAGGCCGGATGAGCGTATCCGTCGCTTGACCACACCCCTTCCGACCCGCAAATTGCGCGTCGGAAAAGATTCCTTCGGAGGCAACATGTCCAGGTGGATCAGCGCATTGGCGGCAGCGGCGATGGCGGCGGCAGCGATCGTGCCGGCGGCGGCCGCCGATCTCGTCGTCGGCGTCTATGCGGCGGACCCGGACGCCTGCGGCAATTCCCGCATTCTTTCGAAGATTTCGGCGCGATTCGACCATCAGGTCCGCAATGTGCCGCATCTGCCGCTGGTCTCGATAGCCAATTTCGACCGCGTCGGCGCGGTCCGCTATCTTCCGGCGCATGAGAACCGGCCGATCGAGCGGCGCTATTGCGCCGGGCAGGTGAGCCTGTCGGACGGCAAGAGCCGCAGCATCTTCTACCTCATCGAGAATCCGATGGGCTTCGCGGGAATCGGCAGCAATGTCGAGTTCTGCGTCGCCGGATTCGACCGCTGGCACGTCTATGGCGGCCAGTGCCGCGTGCTGCGCTAAAGCAATTCCAGCAAAAGTGCGCAGCGGTTTTGCGTCAGGAATCGCGTAAAGACAAAGAGGCCCTGCCGCATTTCGCCGTGCGGCCGCGCAACTGCGCGTCCATGGCTGCCGCCCTCGCGTTGGGGCTGGCGCTGGCGGGATGCAATGACGACGCCGCCGGCCAGCCGGCTTCGCCGCAAGCGCCGGCTTCCGCCACGCAGCCCGCAGCCGCCACGGGCAGCGGCTTCGATTTCTTCGTGCTGGCCCTGTCCTGGTCACCAAGCTATTGCGCCGCGAAAGGCCCAGACGCCAACCGCTTCCAGTGCGCCCGCGACCGCGACCTCGGCTTCATCGTTCACGGGCTCTGGCCGCAATTCGAGAAGGGCTACCCGGAATTCTGCGCCGCGCGCGAACCCGATCGCGTGCCCAACGAACTGGCTGATTCCGTCAGGGACATCATTCCCTCCCGCGGCCTGGTCGGCCACCAGTGGCGCAAGCACGGCAGTTGCACCGGCCTGTCGCAGCGCGACTACCTCAGGACCACGCGCCGCGCCTTTGAGCGCATCGCCATTCCCGCCGCACTGCGCGACGGCGAGCGCAGCCAGCGCCTCGACGCGACGGCAGTGGAAGCCGCCTTCGTCGCGGCGAATGCGGGGCTGACGGAGGACGGCGTCGCGGTCTCCTGCGACGACGGCCGCGTGGAGGAGGTGCGGATATGCCTGACGCGGGAGCTCGATTTCCGCCCCTGCCCCGAGCTCGACCGCCGCGGCTGCCGCGCCGCCGGCCTGCTGCTGCCTGCCGCCCCCTGATCCGCGCCGCGGATTCGGCGGGACGACACCGGCTAATATCCGTGACGACGCTGGATTAAGCTGCCGCGGCATGATCTTGTCCGAAATCGGTTTTCACCTTCCAGGATCATGCTCCAGTGCCGAAAATCCTCTACAGCCCAGCCTCTCCTTTCAGCGCCAAGGCGCGCATGTGCGCGACCCATGCGGGAATCGCCTTCGAATCCGTCAAGCAGGACACCGGCGCGCCGGACGCGGCGTTCCTCGCCGCCAATCCACTCGGCAAGATTCCGGTCCTGCTGACCGATGACGGCCTGTCGATCTTCGACAGCCGTGCGATCACGCAATATCTCAACCGCCAGTCCGGCAACGCGCTGTTTCCCCGCAATGCCGCGAAGCGCACCGAGGCCGAGGTGCTCGAGGCGCTGGCCGACGGCATCTGCGACGCCTTGCTGGCGCATGTCTACGAGCGGCGCTTCCGCCCGGAGGAAAAGGTCCATCAGCCCTGGCTGGACAAGCAATGGGAGAAGGCCAGCCGCGCGCTCGACGCGCTCGACGCCAACCCGCCCAGGCTGCCGAAGAAGATCACGGCGGGTCACATCGCGCTGCGTGCCTGCCTCGGCTATCTGGCGATCCGCTTCGACGGCAAATGGGAACGCGGGCGCGGCAAGCTGGTGCGCTGGGTGAAGCGCTTCGACGAGCGCTTTCCGGAACTGGCGGCACTTGCGCCGCAAGGCTGAAGGCGGCGGCCGAAACAAAAAAGCCGGCCACGAGGGCCGGCTTTTTCTGTCGATCGGCTAAGCGATCAGAACTTCATACCCATGCCCACCGAGATGCGGTGGTTGTGGGGCTTGATGTCCGCCGAGACGGCCGGAGTCGCGTACGACTTGCGGCCGAGGTCGGTGTAGCGGTACTCGAGGCGGCCGAAGACGTTGTCGGTCAGCTTCTGATCGACACCGGCGCCCACGGTCCAGCCGAGGTGCGTCTGGCGGTCGGCGCCCGAAGCATCGTGGAAGCGATGGCTCGCGGCGGCGCCACCGGCCGTCACGTAGAGAAGCGTGGCGTCGGACACTGCGTAACCCAGGCGGGCACGGAGCGAACCTTCCCAGCCGTACTGCGAACCGAAGTTCGAGCCGCGGTCATGGGCCCAGTTGTAGCCGACGTCACCTTCGACACCGTAGACGAAGTTGTCGGACTGGCCGTTCCAGCCCAGGAACGCGCCGAGCGCCCAACCGCCGGTCGAGATGTTGCCGACTGCGGCGCCGACATTGTTGCTCGTGTTGGTGCGGCCGAAGCCGTAGCCGAACGAGAGACCGCCGTACGGGCCAGCCCAGGTCGAAACCGGGGTGCTGATGATCGGGGCGGAAGGTGCCGGGGGCTCGTTGTAGACGACGTCGGCTGCATAAGCAGGCGCACCCACCATCGTCGCGACTGCTGCCGCCATGGCGACCGTGCGGATATTGTTGGCTCTCATTGTTAAACTCCTTGGCCATCTCAGACGGTAAAACGCCCGTCCCAATTCAGGTTGAAAGACACTCGACGCCTCGGGAGGCATAAACAGCGCTCTGTGCTTTCGGTTCCATTCTTTGAGCGTGAATTACGACCAAAGAGCACCTCAATCAAGGTGATAATCTGTCTAAAATGTGTCGGAACTGTGGCGTTGCATTTGCGCAACACATTGGATTTGAAGGATTTTTTCCTTTTTGTTAACCATGACGCCGGCGCGGAAGCGCCCTTGGATCGAAGGCCCGCAGGCCCTATATTTTCCCGGAATTCCGCCATCTTCAGGGTATGTCGTGCGCCTCGAAATGCCACTCTCCACCGCGCCCGAAGCGCCTGCCCGCCCCACCCATGCGAAGGGGAATCGAACGTGACCCGGCCCGCAGCACTCGTCACCGGCGCCGGACGCCGGGTCGGCAGGGCGATCGCCATCGACCTGGCGCGCCACGGCTTCGATGTCGCCGTCCATTTCCACGGCTCCCGCACGGAGGCGGAGGACGTGGCGGCCAGCATTGATTCGTTCGGCGCGCGCACCGCGCTGATCGAGGCCGATCTCGCCGACGCCGGCGAAGCGAGCCGGCTCGTCGCGACGGCGACCGACGCGCTCGGCCCGCTCTGCCTGCTGGTCAACAATGCCTCGGTGTTCCTGGACGACGAGCTGGCCGATTTCGATTGGGCGCAGTTCGACCTGCATTTCGCGATCCATGTGAAGACGCCGCTGGAGCTCGCCCGCCGCTTCGCCGCCGCGCTGCCGGCGGACCGCCGGGGGCTCGTCGTCAACATCATTGACCAGCGCGTCTGGAAGCCGACGCCGCGCTTCTTCACCTACGCGCTGTCGAAGGCGACCCTGTGGGCGGCCACGCAGACCATGGCGCAGGCGCTTGCGCCGCGCGTGCGTGTCAATGCCATCGGCCCGGGCCCGACCCTGCCCAATCCGCGCCAGTCGCAGGCGGATTTCGACCGGCAGAGCCGCAACGTACTTCTGGGAAGCGGGCCGGAGCTCGACGCCTTCGGGCGCACCATCCGCTATCTCTGGGAGGAGGTGTCAGTAACCGGCCAGATGATCGCCATCGACGGCGGCCAGCACCTTGCCTGGGAAACGCCGGACGTGGCAGGGATCGCCGAATGAGCGCGCCCGACCATCGCACACCGCCCGTGCCCCGCAAATCGTCGGCCGCCGCCGACGACGTGGCCGGCTACATGCCCGGCGCGGATGCCGACGAGGACGATGCCGAGGTTGAGGTCGCCGCGCCCCTCCCCGTCGCCAACATCGACTGGAACAGCGAGCCGCTCGCCATGGCCGCCGCCTCCGGCGCCGAGGTCATCGACGCGCTCGCCAGGCGCCTGCCCAACCGGCCCGGCGTCTACCGCATGATGAATGCCGCCGGCGACGTGCTCTATGTCGGCAAGGCGCGCAGCCTCAAGAAGCGCGTCGTCCAGTATGCTCAGGGGCGTTTCCACACCAACCGGATCGGCCGGATGGTGCGCGAGACGGCGACGATGGAATTCGTCGTCACCCGGACGGAAACCGAAGCGCTCCTGCTCGAAGCCAATCTCATCAAGCGGCTGCGGCCGCGCTTCAACGTGCTGATGCGGGACGACAAGTCGTTCCCCTACATCCTGCTGACCACCGACCATCCGGCGCCCGGCCTTTTCAAGCATCGCGGCGCGCGGAGCCGCAAGGGCGACTATTTCGGCCCCTTCGCCTCGGCCGGCGCGGTCGGGCGCACCATCAATTCGCTGCAGCGCGCCTTCCTGCTGCGCACCTGCACCGATTCGGTCTTCGAAAGCCGCTCGCGGCCGTGCCTGCTCTACCAGATCAAGCGCTGCTCCGGTCCCTGCACCGGCGAGGTCAGCCTGGACGACTATGCGGAGCTGGTGTCGGAGGCCCGCGCCTTCCTGTCGGGCAAGTCCAGCCGCATCAAGGCGCAGATTTCCGAGGCCATGCAGGAGGCGTCCGACGCGCTCGACTTCGAGCGCGCGGCGATCTATCGCGACCGGCTTTCCGCGCTCAGCCACGTGCAGAGCCATCAGGGCATCAATCCGCAATCGGTCGACGAGGCCGACGTCTTCGCCATCCATCAGGAAGGCGGGCAGAGCTGCATCCAGGTCTTCTTCTTCCGCACCGGCCAGAACTGGGGCAACCGCGCCTATTTCCCCAAGGCCGACCCGGCGCTGGAGCCGGCTGAGGTGCTCGGCGCCTTCCTCGCCCAGTTCTACGACGACAAGCCCTGCCCCCGCCTCGTGCTCCTGTCGCATGCGGTGGAGGACCAGGAACTGCTGGCAACCGCGCTGTCGACCCGCGCCGACGCGAAGGTGACGGTGACCCAGCCGCAGCGCGGCGAGAAGAAGGCGCTGGTCGACCACGCCCTGCAGAATGCGCGCGAGGCGCTCGGCCGCCGGCTGGCGGAAACCTCGTCGCAGGCGCGTCTGCTGGAGGGGGTGGCGCAGACCTTCGGCCTGCCGCAGCCGCCGCGGCGCATCGAGGTCTACGACAATTCCCACATCATGGGCACCAATGCGGTGGGCGCCATGATCGTGGCGGGTCCCGAGGGCTTCATCAAGAATCAGTACCGGAAGTTCAACATCCGTTCGACCGACATCACCCCCGGCGACGATTTCGGCATGATGCGCGAGGTGATGCAGCGGCGATTCTCCCGCCTCATCAAGGAGCACGGCAGCGAAACCTCCGCAGGAAACGGCTCCGACGAGACGCCCGCCTGGCCCGACCTCGTGCTCATCGACGGCGGCAAGGGGCAGATGAGCGCGGTGCGCGCGATCCTTGGCGAGCTCGGCATTGCCGACCGCGTGACCGCCATCGGCGTCGCCAAGGGCGTCGACCGCGATGCCGGCCGCGAGCGCTTCTTCATGGAGGACCGCGAGCCCTTCATGCTGCCGGTGCGCGATCCCGTCCTCTATTTCCTTCAGCGCCTGCGCGACGAGGCGCATCGCTTCGCCATCGGCTCGCATCGCGCGCGGCGCAAGAAGGAGATGGTGCGCAATCCACTCGACGAGATTTCCGGCATCGGGCCGGGCCGCAAGCGCGCTTTGCTGCACCATTTCGGCACCGCGAAAGCCGTCAGCCGCGCCGCGGTGGAGGACCTGATTGCCGTCGATGGCATATCGGAATCCATGGCGCGTCAGATATATAACCATTTCCACGAAGCGCCGCGATGAGCATGCACGCGGCCGATCGCCCGACATATGGCGGGAGGTTGACCTATGAGGGATGCATCTGATTTGACAGCGCCATCAACAGAGTCCACGCCCATGCAGCGACCAGCGCTGAACATCCCGAACATGCTGACCTATGCGCGCATCCTCGCCGTGCCGCTGGTCGTGCTGTGCTTCTTCCTCGAGGGCGAGCTGCGCTCCAGCGACTTCGCCCGCTGGCTGGCCTTCGCCATCTTCGCGCTGGCGAGCATCACCGATTTCCTCGACGGCTACCTCGCCCGCATCTGGAAGCAGACCTCCAACATCGGCAGGATGCTCGACCCGATCGCCGACAAGCTGCTCGTGGCGTCGGTGCTGCTCCTGATGGCGGCGGACGGCACCATCGCCGGCTGGTCGATCTGGGCGGCGATCATCATCCTGTGCCGCGAAATCCTCGTCTCCGGCCTGCGCGAATACCTCGCGGCGCTGAAGGTGTCGGTGCCGGTCACGCGGCTGGCCAAGTGGAAGACCACGGTGCAGCTCCTCGCAGTGGGCTTCCTTCTCGCCGGCCCGGCCGCCGACGAGTTGATCCCCCACATGACCCAGGCCGGCATCGCACTGCTTTGGGCCTCGGCGATCCTCACCCTATATACCGGCTATGACTATTTCCGCGCCGGCCTGAAGCATATGGCCGACTAGGCAGTTCCGGCCCGGCGCGACGAGAAGGCGGTGATGTTGTGCGGCTGATCTATTTCGCCTGGGTCCGCGAGCGGATCGGGCTGACCGAGGAAGACGTCGAACTGCCGGCCGGCGTCGAGACGGTGCGCGACCTGCTGGCGTGGCTCAAGGCCCGCGGCGAAGGCTATGCCGAGGCGCTGCGCTTCCCCGACGCGATCCGTGTCGCGATCAACCAGGAACATGTCGGGCATGGCGAGCGCATCGCCGGCGCGCGCGAGATCGCCCTCTTCCCGCCGATGACGGGCGGCTGAGACGAATGGACTGCGCCATCGACATCCGCATCCAGCACGACGACTTCGACGCTGGCGACGAGATCCGCCGGCTCGGCGCGGGACGGCCCGACCTCGGCGCCGTCGTCACCTTCACCGGTCTTTGCCGCGCCGAGGGCGGGCGGCTCGCCGCGCTCGAGCTGGAACATTATCCCGGCATGGCGGAAGCGCAGATCGCCCGCATCGTCGCGCGCGCCTCGGAACGCTGGCCGCTCGGCGCCGTGACCGTCATCCATCGTTTCGGCCGTATCGCGCCGGGCGGGCAGATCGTGCTCGTGGCGACGGCCTCCACCCATCGCCACGCCGCTTTCGAGGCCGCCAGCTTCATCATGGATTTCCTCAAGTCCGAAGCGCCTTTCTGGAAGAAGGAGCATGCGGCCTCCGGCACGCCCGGCGGATGGGTGGATGCGCGCGAGAGCGACCACGACGCCATGAAGCGCTGGGACGACAGCTGACACGCCGCATGCCGGCAGATCGGAATACCGCCGCAATCGCATGATTCTCTCTGTGAGAAACCGCGCACAAGGGTCTGGAAAATGAGCTTCTCCGTCGATCGCCGCGCCATCACCAGGGCCGTCCTGCTGGTTGCGGCCATGTCGCTTGCCGCGCAGCAGGGCATCGCCGCCGATCTCTCCGTCCAGGGCACCGCGTCCTATCGCGAGCGCATCGCTCTGCCCGACAACGCTGCGCTCACCGTGCGCCTGCTCGACGTCACCAGGGCCGGCGGCGCCCCGACGTCCGTCGGCGAAACCGTGGTTTCGCCCGCCGGCCAGGTTCCGATCGCCTTCCAGCTCGTGGTGGCGGAAAATGTCGCCGCGGCCGATCACCGCTACGCGCTGCATGCCTCCGTCGCCGTCGACGGCAAGGTGCTCTTCGCCAGCGCCGAGCCGATGCCCTACGACCTGTCCGCGACCGGGCCCGTCGATCTGCTGATGGTGCGCCAGCCGGACCAGGGCAACACCCTCCCCGCCGAGATCGTCGGCGTGGAATGGATGCTGGAGGAGATGGACGGCAGGGCCGTGGACCATGAGACGGTCTCATCGCTCATGCTCAACGAGAGGGGCACGGCCGGCGGCAAGGGCGGTTGCAACCGCTTCTTCGCCACCATCACCGCGAGCGGCGACGCCCTCACCTTTTCCGAGATCGGTTCCACCTTCATGGCCTGCGGAAATGCAGCCATGGAACGAGAGCGCGCCTATTTCGATGCGCTCGCACGCGTCGCCGCCTACCGGCTCGACGGCGGGAAGCTGATTCTTTCCGACGATGCGGGCAAGATTCTGTTGATATTCGGCCTCTCGGCTTAGCGCTTTTTCAAGCAAGGTAGGCTAGCGTGGGGATACACACATCCTCGCGCGGCGCCCATGACCGATACGATCCAGCAGTTGACAAGCGCCGCGCCGAACCGCGAATGGCTGCTTTGCCTGGTGATCCTGCTCGGAGCCGCGCTCGCTTTCATGGCCATGCGCTATCGCAGGCTGGCGATCCGCGCCCGGCGCGAGGCGCGCAATATCGACGACCTGATCGAGCATCTTTCCGAGGGCATCTACCGCTCTACGCCAGAGGGGCGGCAGCTCATGGCGAGCCGCGGGCTGGTGAAGCTCAATGGATACCAGAGCGAGGCCGAGATGCTGTCCGCCGTGGGCGACATCGCGGCGGAATGGTATGTCGAGCCGAGCCGCCGCGACGAGTTCAAGGCGCTGATGGAGCGCGACGGCGCCGTCACCGATTTCGTCTCGGAAATATACCGCCACAAGACGCGCGAGCGGATCTGGGTGTCGGAATCGGCGCGCACGGTGCGCGATCCCGCCAGCGGCGCCGTCCTCTATTACGAAGGCTCGGTGCGCGAGGTGACCGAGACGGTGAAGCGGCTGAACCTTGAGGAGAAGTTCAGCAAGCTCATGCGCGAGGTCCCCGGCGCGCTGTTCCAGTTCACCACCCGCTTCGACGGCGGCGCCACCGTCGACTATGTCAGCCCCCATTTCGAACGCGTCACCGGCATGTCGGTGGAGCAGCTCGCCGCCGGCCGCATCGGCCAGCTTCCGCCGGTGCCGGAGCAAGATCGCGACATCTTCCGCCGCGCCATCGCCCGGCCGGACGGCCAGCTCGCGCCGTGGGATTTCGAGCACAGCTTTCGCGCGGCGGACGGCAGCGAGAAGTGGCTGCGCATCTCCGCCACGCCCGATGCCACCCGCGACGGCATCATCTGGTACGGCCACGTCTCCGACATCACCCAGCGCAAGAAGCACGAGCTCGCGATCACCCAGCTGGCTTATTTCGATCCGCTGACGCAATTGCCCAACCGGCGCATGCTCTACGAGCGGCTTGGCAAGGCGCTGGGCGAAAGGGGCGCCGACGACCGCGCCGGCGTCGTCCTGTTCATCGACCTCGACAACTTCAAGTCGCTGAACGACACGATGGGCCACGATGTCGGCGACGAGTACCTGCGGCAGGTCGCTGCGCGCCTGCGCCGCTGCTGCGACGAGAGCGTTCTCGTGGCGCGAATCGGCGGCGACGAGTTCGTCGCCCTGGCGGAAGCCATCGGGTCGGATGCCGGCCAGGCGGTGCATGAAGCGATGGCGATGGGCGATCGCATCGTCGCGGCGCTGCGCGAGGAGTTCGACCTCGGCGTGACGCGCTACCGCGCCTCGGCCAGCGTCGGCGTGGTGCTGTTCGACGGCACCGAGGCCAGCGCCACCGAAGTGCTCAAGCGCGCCGACACGGCGATGTACCAGGCCAAGACCTCCGGCCGCGACGGTCTCTCGCTGTTCGATCCCGTGGCGATGGAGCGCGAGACGCAGCGCCACCAGCTGCTGGCCGACCTGCGGGGCGTCATCGCGCGCGGCGGCGACCAGTTCGCGGTCCACTACCAGCCGCTGATGAACCATGCCGGCCATGTCGTCGGGGCGGAGGCGCTGTTGCGCTGGACCCACCCCGAGAAGGGCGCCATCCCGCCCGACCGCTTCATCCCGATGGCCGAGCAGTTCGGGCTCATCGGCGATGTCACCGCCTATGTGCTGCAGCAGAGCGTCGGCCAGCTCGCCAGATGGCGCGACGACCCGTCGATGCCGGAGCTCAACCTGTCGGTGAATGTCAGCGTCCAGTCATTCTTCGACAACCGGCTCGCACGCCTTCTCGGCGCCCTGCTCGATGAGCACGGCATCGACGGCCGGCGGTTGACGCTGGAGCTGACGGAGCACGTCATGGCCTCCGACCAGGCCATCGTGGCGGAGCGGCTGACGGAACTGAAGCGGCTCGGCGTGCGCCTGTCGCTCGACGATTTCGGCACCGGCTATTCATCGCTCGCCCATCTGAAGAGCCTGCCCTTCGACGAGCTAAAGATCGACGGCGGCTTCGTGGCCGATATCGAGCACACGGAAAACGACCGCGCGCTGGTCAGGACCATCCTCGCCATGGCGCGCACGCTCGGCATGTCGGCCGTGGCCGAACATGTCGAGAATGCCCGGCAGGAGGCTTTCCTGCGCGCCTATGGCTGCGACCTCTTCCAGGGTTATCTCTACAGCAAGGCGCTGCCGGCCGAGCTCTTCACCCAGATGATCCGCGGCTTCGTGCCGGAGGGCTCGGCCGTCCAGGCTCACCACGCTCCCCTGCAATGAAAAAGGCCGGGCGCTCGCCCGGCCTTCTAGCATCAGGAATGTCTGCGGCTCAGCCGACGATCTCGGTGTCGGAGAACCAGTAGCGGATCTCCTGCGCGGCGGTCTCGGGCGCATCCGAGCCGTGGACCGAGTTCTCGCCGATCGACAGCGCGTGTACCTTGCGGATGGTGCCCTCGTCGGCGTTGGCCGGGTTCGTCGCGCCCATCACTTCGCGGTTCTTGGCGATGGCGTTCTCGCCTTCCAGCACCTGGACGACGGTCGGGCCCGACGACATGAACTCGCAAAGTTCGCCGAAGAACGGACGGTCCTTGTGGACCGCGTAGAAGCCCTCGGCCTCGCGGCGGCTCATCCACACGCGGCGGGAGGCCACGACGCGCAGCCCGGCATCTTCCAGCATGTTGGTGATGGCGCCGGTGAGGTTGCGGCGGGTTGCGTCCGGCTTGATCATCGAGAAGGTGCGTTCGATAGCCATTTGAGGTCCTTCGTTCATTGGAATTGTGAGCGTGGCGGCGTCTATAGCCGCGCCCTCGCCGGCTGTGAAGGGGTCAGGCCGCAGCAGGCGCGGTGCGCGCGATGCCGCCATGGAGATCGAGGATGCGCCCGAACCAGACCGCCACCGGGTCCTCCGCCTCCAGAAGCCGCAGCGGGCTGCCCACGCGCGCCCATTGCAGTGCGCCGGCGACGATGTAGTCGGCAAACAGCGGCGACGCGCCGCCGATGAAGGGCTGCGCCTCCACCGTCGCCCGCACCGGCTGGAGCGCGGCGCGGAAGGCGGCGAGCCGCTCCTCCCTGCCCTGCGGAACCTCCTCCAGCCTGCGGTTGAAGCGCGCCTCGCGGCTCGCGCGGAAATAGTCGCGGTCGTCGTCATGGATGATGCCGAAGAGGTCCATCAGCATGGCACCGCCGAGATAGCTGTGAACGGTCATTTGCGTCCAGCGCTCGAGGAAGCGCGACAGCATGCGCCCGCCCTCGCCGCCGAACAGGGTCGGCCGGTCGGGATAGGTTTCCTCCAGATAGACGGCGATGTCGAAGGAGTCGCGCAAGGTCCGGCCGCCGTCGCGAATGACGGGAACCGTCTTGCCGTCCAGGTCGCGGATTTCGTTGAAGCGCAGCGGCACGCGCTCGAAATCGAGCCCCTTATGCGCCAGCGCCCAGACGATCTTCCAGCAATGCGGGGAGAACCGTACCGCAGGATCGGCCCCGGCGAGTTCATAGACAATGATCGACATTTTGGTACATCCCTCCGTGGAGGGGCGCACTATTGCGCCCGCCAGAGCGTGAGGGAAGAGGCGTGAAGCAGCATTTTGCGATGATGGCGGCCTATAATGCATGGGCGAACCGGCGCGTCTACGAGGCGGCGGCGCAGCTGGACGACGAGGCCTATCGTCGCGATGTCGGCGCCTTCTTCAGGTCCATGCACGGCACGCTGAATCACCTCCTCGCTGCCGACCGTATCTGGATGAAGCGCTTCACCGGCGAAGGCGACGCACCGGGCGCGCTGGACACGATCATCCACGACACGCTGCCGGCGCTCGCTTTGGCCCGCGAGGCGGAGGACAAGCGCATCGTCGCCTGGATCGACGGCCTGTCGCGCGAGGCGCTGGCCGGCCGCTTCACCTATATGACGGTCACCGACCTGCGCACCGTCTCGCAGCGGCTCGCGCCCGCCCTCGCGCATCTGTTCAACCACCAGACGCACCATCGCGGCCAGGCGCACACGGTCCTGACAAGCCTCGGGCAGCCGAGCCTCGCGCTTGACCTCATCTATTTCCAGCGTACCGAGGAAGGCAGGTCGTTTGCCTGACGGCGAAAGACATGTCCAGCAACGGAAGCTTCCGGCGTGCAGTCCGACGACGTTCCGGCCGGAGAACCGCGTCGCGGTTCTGCCGGAATTGCTTTAAAATTGCTTCTTTCCTCTTAAGATACGGAACACCACGGTATCCTGTTGTTTGAAACGACAATGCCTTCCCGAACGTAGCTACTGCATGGCCGGTCACGGTGACCGACCTCTCGGACTGCAGAAGACAGAAGGAGAAGGTTATGGTTCGGTATCGAAAGACAATGACGGCGCTTCTCGCCGGCGGTGCGCTGGCGCTGCTGGTCGGCAATGTGCAGGCGCAGGGCATCGGCGCTGACGTCGGCGTCAGCATCGGCGGAGACAACGGCGTCAATGCCGATGTGGGCGTCGGCATCGGCGGCGACTCGGGCATCGGCGTCAACGCGGATGCCTCCGTGGGCGGCAGCGGCGGCGTCAACGCCAATGCAGATGCCAATGTGGGCGGCGAAAGCGGCGTTGACGCCAACGCCACCGCGTCCGTCGGCGGCGACAACGGCGTGAATGCGAATGTCGACGCCAGTGTGGGCGGCGATGACGGCATCAATGCCAATGTCGATGCCAGCATCGGCGGCTCGCGTGGGATCAACGCCAATGTCGATGCCAATATCGGGCGCGGGATCGACGCCAATATCGGCATCGGCATCAATCCCGGCACGCCAAATCCGGGAACGCCCAATCCCGGCGGTCCGAATCCCGGCGGCCCCGGCCCCAATCCCGGTGTCGTGCCCGAGACGATCGTCAGCAACATGAGCGGCGCCGATACGGGCAAGAACCTGCGCCGCTGCGCCAATGTTCTGGCCGACCCGGCAAGTTACGAGAGCAATCTGCTCGAGCTCTGCCGGCTCCTGAGCCAGTCCGGGGCCCGCTGAGCCCTCTCCAGCCGGATCACGGGAAGCTCGCCCTTCGGCGGGCTTCCCTTCTTTTGCGCGATAGACATTCGTGCCCGGCAGGTGCACAGAGGCGGCTCTGCGAGCGGAACGTGACGGTGGCCCGGCTTCTCTTCCTTCTCATCTTCATTCTGGGCGGCGTGGCCGGGATCGGCTATCCGCTGATCGCCGCGCACGTCTCCGGCTACGAGATCGGCGCCTGGGACGCCTATTCTCCCGCCACCGGCTTCGTCCCGGTCGCGGTCAACACCGCGCCGGCGGACGCGCCGCTTTTCCCGCATGTCGAGATCGCCACCGAAGGACCTTTGCCGGCCGGCGACAGGACTGCCTATCTGACCCTGACCGTCGATGCAGACGGCAAGCAGGAGCGCGCCGAGACCATCGACCTCGACAAGGTCGAGCCAACGGTGACCAGCCCGCAGGCAGGCGGCGTGGTCTATCGGCGCGACCTTCCGGCTTTCGCTTCGGTGCGCAGCGCGCGCTATGAATTCCGGTTCGGCGAGGGCGCGGCCGGGCTCGACCGTCTGCGCGGCGTGAGGTTCACTCTCAATGCCGGCGCCTTCGATGTCGACCCGCGGGCCGTGCCGGTCGGCTATATCCTGATGGCGATCGGCGCCGTCGGCCTTCTGCTGAGCTTTCGGAAACGGCCGCCCCAAAACCCCAATTCACAACCGCCCGCGACGCGCTGGGGGCGCGATGCGGGCAGCTGAGCGGGGAGCCGCCGGTTACTCTGCGACGCCTGCCTCATATTCCGCCGACAGCGCCAGCCACCGCTCTTCCTGTGACGACAGCGTGTCGACGAGGCGCGCGCGCTCCTTGGCGAGCTCGGTGGCGCGATCGGGCTGCTTCTCGTAGATCGACGGGTCGGCCAGGTCGGCCTCCAGCCGCGAGATGCGCTGGCGCGTGCGGTCCATCAGTCCTTCGGTGGCCTTGATCTCCTTGGCCAGCGGCTCCAGCGACGCCCGGCGCGCCGCCGCCTCGCGGCGCCGGTCCTGCTTCGACTGCTTGTCGGCCTCGCGCTTCTCGCGCCGGTCCACCGTGCCTGTGACGAGCTGGCGATAGTCCGCAAGGTCACCGTCGAAGGGCCCGACGTGGCCGTCGCGCACCAGCCACAGCCGGTCGGCGGTCGCCTCGATCAGGTGGCGGTCGTGCGAGATGAGGATGACGGCGCCCGGAAAATCGTTCAGCGCGTGGATCAGCGCCTCGCGGCTGTCGATGTCGAGATGGTTGGTCGGCTCGTCGAGAATGAACAGGTTCGGCCCCTCGAAGGCCGACAGGCCCATGAGCAGCCGCGCCTTCTCGCCGCCGGACAGGTCCTTCGCCGCCGTGCCCATTTTCTCGGTCGCCAGCCCCATCTGCGCCACGCGGGCGCGCACCTTGGCCTCCGGCGCATCCGGCATCATCCGGCTCACATGCTCGACAGCGTTCTCGTCCGGCCGCAGGTCGTCGAGCTGGTGCTGCGCGAAGATCGCCACCTTCAGGCCGGGCGCGATCGTCATCGTGCCGCGCTCCAGCTTCAGCCGGCCGGCGAGCAGCTTGGCGAAGGTTGACTTGCCGTTGCCGTTGGCGCCGAGCAGCGCGATCCGGTCGTCATTGTCGATGCGCAGGTTGAGCCGCGACAGGATCGGCGCGCCGGGCGTATAGCCCACCGCCCCGCCGTCGATCGCCACGATGGGCGAGGCAACGCCCTTCACCGGCTCGGGGAAGCGGAACGGCATCACCGTGTCGTCCATCATCGCCTCGATGGGCTTCAGCTTCTCCAGCGCCTTGAGGCGCGACTGCGCCTGCCGCGCCTTGGACGCCTTGGCCCGGAAGCGGGCGACGAAATCCTCCATGTGCTTGCGCTGGGCTTCCTGCTTGACGCGGCTCTTTTCCAGCAGCTCCATCTTCTCGGCGCGCTGGCGCTCGAACTGGTCGTAGCCGCCGCGCCAGAAGGTCAGCTTCTTCTGGTCGAGATGGATGATCGAGTTCACGGCGCGGTTGAGCAGGTCGCGGTCGTGGCTGATCAGCAGGACGGTGTGCGGGTAGCGGCTGAGATAGGTTTCCAGCCACAGCGTGCCTTCGAGGTCGAGATAGTTGGTCGGCTCGTCGAGCAGCAGCAGGTCCGGCTCGGCGAACAGTACCGCGGCGAGCGCCACGCGCATGCGCCAGCCGCCGGAAAAGCTCGACGCCGGCCGCTTCTGCGCCTCCTGGTCGAAGCCGAGGCCGGACAGGATGGTGGAGGCCCGCGCCTCGGCCGAATGCGCGTCGATATCTGCGAGCCGCATCTGGATGTCGGCGATGCGATGCGGGTCGGTCGCGGTCTCCGCCTCGGCGAGAAGTGCTGCGCGCTCCGCATCGGCCTTGAGCACGATCTCGATCAGCGGCTCCTCTGTGCCGGGCGCCTCCTGCGCCACCTGCCCGAGGCGCGTGCCTTTGGGCAGCGAGACGGAGCCCGTCTCGGCCGCGAGGTCGCCGGTGATGGCGCGGAAGAGCGTGGTCTTGCCGGCGCCGTTGCGCCCGACCACGCCCGCCTTCGTGCCGGCGGGCAGCGAGAGCGAGGCATGGTCGATCAGCAGGCGTCCGGCAACGCGGAGCGAAAGGTCGTTGATTGTCAGCATGGCGCGGCGTTAATGGCCGACGCCGCGCGGCATGGCAAGGGCAGCTATCGCGCCGGCCGCTCCGCAAAGCGATTGCCGGCCGCCCTATGCCTTCCGCTCCCACCGCCCCCCGGCGCCCTGCTGCCAATAGGTCAGCGTATGCCCCTCGCCCTTGAGGCGCTTCCATTGCTCGCGCGCGTCCAGAAGCTGCGCTTCGTCGTGCCCGTCGAACATGAAGACCGCGCGGTCGTAGCCGTCCAGCGCGGGCGGCGCGGCGCCGTCGACGAGGAAGCGGATCTGCGCGGCGTTGGCGTTGCCGCTGCCGCTGGTCAGCAGCACCGGCTGGTCGGCCGCGTGCGGGTCGCTGTCGATGCCGTGCGCGAGGAAGGAATCGTCGCGAAAGGTCCACAGATGCGCGTCGAGCGCATCGCGGCGCTCGTCGCTGCCGGTCTGCACCACGACCCGCCAGCCGCGCGCCAGGCTGCGCTCCAGCAGCGCCGGCAGCGCGTTCTCCAGCGTGGATTCGGTGAGATGGTAGAACAGGATCTCCGTCATCGGTCCCGGCCGATCGTCGCCGCTCACCCCTCGTAGTGGTCGCGCACCAGCCGGTCGAGCAGGCGCACGCCGTAGCCGGAGGCCCAGGACTGGTTGATCTCGCTCGACGGCGAGCCCATGGCCGTGCCGGCCACGTCCAGATGCGCCCACGGCGTCTCCTTGACGAAGCGCTGCAGGAACTGCGCCGCCGTGATGGAGCCCGCCGCGCGGCCGCCGATATTCTTCATGTCGGCATTCTTGGAATCGATCAGCTTGTCGTATTCGCTGCCGAGCGGCAGGCGCCACAGCTTCTCCTGCGTGGCGAGGCCCGCGGCGAGCAGGCGCTCCGCCAGTTCGTCATTGTTGGAGAACAGCCCGGCATGCTGGTGCCCGAGCGCCACGATGATGGCGCCGGTCAGCGTCGCAAGATTGACCATGAAGCGCGGCGCGAAGCGGTCGTTGCAGTACCAGAGCGCGTCGGCCAGCACGAGCCGGCCCTCGGCGTCGGTGTTGAGCACTTCGATCGTCTGGCCCGACATCGAGGTGACGATGTCGCCCGGCCGCTGCGCATTGCCGTCGACCATGTTCTCCACCAGGCCGATGATGCCGACGACATTCGCCTTGGCCTTGCGGGCCGCCAGCGCGCGCATGAGGCCGGTCACGGCGGCGGCACCGCCCATGTCGCCCTTCATGTCCTCCATGCCGCCGGCCGGCTTGATCGAGATGCCGCCCGAATCGAACACCACCCCCTTGCCGACGAAGGCCACCGGCTGGTCCTTCGGCTTGCCGCCGTTCCACTGCATGACGACGAGGCGCGGCGGCCGCACCGAGCCCTGCGCGACGCCGAGCAGGGAGCCCATGCCGAGCTTCTTCATCTCCTTCTCGGTCAGTACCTCGACCTTGACGCCGAGCGCCTCCAGTTCTTTCGCGCGGGCTGCGAACTCGACCGGGCCGAGAATGTTGGCGGGCTCGTTGACGAGGTCGCGCGCCAGCAGCACCCCGCCGGCAACCGCCTCGACCTCCTCCGCGAACAGCTTCTTGGCCGCTGCGGCAGCGGCGGTGACGATCGTCACCTTGACCCGCTCCGGCGCCTTGCCGGCATCTTCCTTCTTCTTCGTCTTGTAGCGATCGAATCGGTAGCTGCGCAGCAGCATGCCGAGCGCCACCTGCGCGGCAGCCTCGGCGCCGATCTCCGCGCCCTCCGCATCGAGATGGACCGTGACCTTGTCGGCCCTCCCGAAGGTGGCGCAGATGGTGCCGCCGAGCTTCGCCCAGCCGTCCGGCTGCGGCTTGGCCGGATCGCCGATGCCGACGAAGACGATGCGGTCGGCGCCAGCGCCCTGCGGCGCGAGCAGGTCCGCCGTCGTGCCGCCCTTGCCGCTGAAGCCCGCCGTCCTGAAGGCCCGTTCGCGCACGTTCTGCGGATCGACCAGCGCGGCGGACGGCCCGCACCCGCTTTCCGACACCAGAAGCACGGCGAGGCCGTCGGCCGCCTTTGCCGAGCGCGCGAAGGTGATGTCGAGCTTGGTGGTCATGGGAAACTCCGGGGGAGAGGCTGGAAAGACGGGTATGCCCGATCTTGGATTTTTCCGTCCCGAACGCAAGCCCCGGCCGGCCGCAGCCTGCCGGTGATCACGAAAAATCTTTGGCTTTCATGTTGATGTGCGCATTTTCTCATACATCAACATCTTATTAACTGTCTTTCTTCGGCCATTTTTAGCCATTCTGGAGTGCAATCGATCCGACGGGCAGGTATCGTGGGCCAGCCGACCTCGAGGGGTTGGATGGCGCCGCATGTCCGTCGCTCCGCAACCGCACGGGCCCTGATGCAACTGATCGAACAGTACATTTTCCGGCGGGTCGCGGTGGTGACGTTGTCGACGCTCGTGGTGGTGACCACGATCGTGCTGTCGACGCAGCTGCTGTCGCGAGTCGCCATGCTGACGCGGTCCGGCGACGCCTTCCTGACCTTCGTGCAGATCGCCGTCTTCCTCATCCCCAGCATGGCGATGGTGGTGATCCCCTTCGCGCTGCTGGTCGGCGCGATGCGCACCCTCAACGCCATGAATGCGGATTCGGAGCTGGCGGTGCTGGAATCGGCCGGCCGCTCGCCGGCCCTCACCGCCCGGCCGGTGGTGGTGCTGGCGCTCCTGCTGACGCTCGCCAGCCTGCTCATCGCGCATGTGGTCGAGCCCTGGTCCAACCGCAACCTGCGCGACGCGATCGCGCGCGCCAGCGCCGACCTGATCCGCTCCGCCGCGCAGGCCGGAACCTTCCAGATGATCGCGGCGGGCAGCTACCTGCAGATCGCCGAACAGCTTCCCGGCGGCGAATTCGGCAAGCTGGTGCTGGTCGATTCGCGCGACCCCAAGACCGAGCTGATCTACCACGCCAAGCGCGGCTCCCTCCTCGAGGTGCAGGGCTCGACGGTGCTCGTGCTGCTCGACGGCGAGGTGCACCGCCGCAACCGCAGCGACAACAGCGTGTCGATCATCTCCTTCGCCTCGACAGCGCTCGACTTCACCCAGTTCACCAGCACCACCTCCTCGGCCAAGTACCGCCCGCAGGAGATGGAGACGAGCCAGCTCCTGTCGCCCGACCCCAACAATGTGGCGGCGCGCGATGCGCCGTCGGAGATCCGGCGCGAGCTTCATCGCCGCATGACCGAGTGGCTCTATCCGCTGGTCTTCGGCCTGATCGCCGCCTATTTCGTCGGCACGGCGCGCACCAACCGCCAGCAGCAGCCCATCGTCAGCATCATGGGTGGGCTTCTGGCGCTGGTCCTGCGCGTCATCGGCTTCGTGGCCGTCAGCAATTCCGGCGGCAGCGCCTTCTTCGCCGTTGTCACCTACGTCGTCCCGCTCACCGCGATCGTCGTCGTCTCGACGCTGATCCTCTATGGCGGGCGACTCGGCACCGGGCCCATCGCTCGCGGGCCGCTCGGCCGCCTCTACAACGCGGCGGCTGCGCTGCTCGCCGCCATGGTCGGCCGTATCTGGCGCCGCCCGCGGGAGCAGGCGTCATGATCGGATCGACGCTGTTCTGGTATTTCTTCCGGCGCCAGCTCGCCATGATCTTCATGGTGGTGGGCGGCATCCTGATCGTCGCCTATCTGGTCGATTTCACGGAGTTCGCGCGCCGCGCCGGCGCCTGGCCCGAATATACGCTGGCGCGCGGCATCTACCTGTCGGCGATGCGCATGCCGATGATCACCATGCTGATCTGGCCTTTCGTGGTCCTGTTCGCCGCCATGGGCGTGCTGATCTCGCTCAACCGCCGCAACGAACTGGTCATCGCGCGCTCCTCCGGCGTGTCGGCATGGCAGTTCCTGGCGCCGATCTGCCTCGCGAGCCTGCTGGTGGGGATCGGCGCCGTCGCCCTGATCAATCCCGTCGCCACGCGCGCGCTCAGCGCGGTGGAAGAGCTCGAGACGACGTTCCGCGGCTACACGCCGAACAAGTCCGACGCGCTGACCATTCCCTGGCTGCGTCAGCGCAGCGAGAACGGCGTCACCGTCATCGGTGCCGGCACCAGCGCGCGGCGCGGCGTGGTGCTGGGCGACGTGGTCTTCCTCCAGTTCGACAATGACGGCAATCTCATCGAGCGCTACGACGCCCGCAACGCCACGCTGGGCAATGGCGAATGGGTGCTGCAGGACGTCACGCTGACCGATTCGGAGCGCGAGAAGCACAAGATGCCGACAGCGCGCATCCCCTCCTCGCTGACGGCGCAGGACGTGGAGCAGCGGCTCGCCGACGCGCAGACGATCTCGGTCTACGAACTGCCTGAAAAAGCCCGTCTGGCGGAGACGCTGGGTCTCAGCGGCGACCGGTTCCTGATGCAGTTCCATTCGCTTGTGGCGCTGCCGGCGCTGCTCGTCGCGATGACGCTGATCGCCGCCACGGTGACGCTTCGCTTCGTGCGGTCCGGCCAGTCCGGCACGATGATTCTGGGTGGCATCCTCGCGGGCTTTCTGCTTTATGTCACCCTCGTCGTGGTGACGGCATTCGGCAATGTCGGGTTCATCCCCCCGTTCTTCGCAGCGTGGGTTCCAGTGGTTGTGGCGCTGTTCGTCGGAGTGACCTTTCTGTTGTACAAGGAGGACGGCTAGTGGGGATCGCCGCTGCGCCTGGCCGCAGAACCCTCCCTGTGAGCAAGCTTGCGCGCGTCGCGACACTGGCGGCGGCGCTGGCCTGCGGCGTGGCGCTGCCGTCCCAGGTTCTGGCGCAGGCCGCCGGGTCCGACGCCAGGATCGCAGGACAGCTCCTGCTCGAATCGGACCGGCTGATCTACAACAACGACGCCGATACGGTGACCGCCGCCGGCAATGTGCGCATCGACTATGACGGGCGCCGCATCGTGGCGCAGCGCGTGATCTACGATCGCAAGAGCGCGCGGCTGATGGCCTACGGCAATGTCGAGATCATCGAGCGCGACGGCACGCGCACCTTTGCCGAGGAAGTCGACATTTCCGACGATTTCCGTGACGGCTTCGTCAACGCGCTGCAGGTCGAGACCACCGAGAAGACCTATTTCGCCTCCGAAAGCGCGGTGCGGCGCGGCGGCGAGCAGACCACCTTCAACAACGGCATCTACACCGCCTGCAAGCCCTGCGAGGAAAACCCGGACCGTGCGCCGATCTGGCGCGTCAAGTCGTCGACGATCATCTGGAACAGCAAGAAGAAGACGATCCGCTTCGTCGGCCCGCGCATGGAGCTGTTCGGCCTGCCGATCGCCTATTTCCCGTCGCTGACGGTTCCCGACCACACGGTGAAGCGCAAGAGCGGCTTCCTGTTCCCGACGCTGCGCACCAGCTCGCGCACCGGGTTCGGCATCACCGTCCCCTACTATCACGTCTTCTCGCCCAGCATGGACATGACCGTGCAGGTCACCGGCTATACGAAGCAGGGCTTCCTCGGCGAGGCCGAGTTCCGCAAGGCTTACAATAACGGCCAGTTCAGCGTCAGGATCGCCGGCATCTCGCAAGCCAATCCGCTGAACTTCCCCACCAACGAGCCGGTGAGCCGCAGCGTCCGCACGCGCTTGATGGTCGGCACCAAAGGTCGTTTCCAGATCAACCCGCGCTGGGCCTTCGGCTGGAACATCCTGGCCCAGACCGACAAGAACTTCGCCAATACCTACACGATCGACGGCTACAACGATTATTATCACAAGTCCGAAATCTATCTGACCGGCCTGAACAAGCGGAACTATTTCGACCTGCGCTTCATGCGCTTCCAGGTGCAGGAGAGCGCGCTGGACTTCGCGGGCGGCGTCCTCAACCCGAACGCCCGCAACCCGATCCAGCCCTGGGTGCTGCCGAGCCTCGACTATTCCTACACGCCCGACGCGCCGCTGGCCGGCGGCGAGCTGAACATCGACCTCAACGTGCAGGGCCTCCACCGCGCCAACCTCGCCCGGCGCATGGCGGCACCCGATCCGGTCTTCGGCGCCGACACCAATATCGACGGCATCGAGGGCAGTTCCGGCCGCATGACGCTGGAAGCGGAATGGAAGCGGTCGCTGATCGCGCCGGGCGGCGCGGTGATCACGCCGCTGCTGCACGCGCGCGGCGATGCCATCATGGCGAACTATTCGGCTGCCACCATAGCCGCCATCAACGCCAAGCAGTTCAACGGCGGCCCGGCACCCGTCGACATCCGCTCGTCCTACTACCGCACCATGGCGACCGCCGGCCTCGAGGCGCGCTGGCCGATCCTGATGGCGACGCAGAACACCTCGCACGTCATCGAGCCCGTGGCGCAGATCTTCGCCCGGCCGGACGAGCCCTACGGCGCCACGCTCGGCATCCCCAACGAGGACGCGCAGAGCCTCGTCTTCGACGCCACCAGCCTGTTCGAGCGCGACAAGTTCTCCGGCTATGACCGCATCGAGGGCGGCGTGCGCGCCAATCTGGGCCTGCGCTACACCGGCCAGTTCGGCGAGCGCTGGCACGCCAGCGCGATCGTCGGCCAGTCCTACCATCTGGCCGGCCGCAACTCCTTCGCCTCGCCCGACCTCGTCAATGTCGGCGCCTATTCCGGCCTCGAGACCGCGCGCTCCGACTATGTCGGCCAGGTCAGCTTCGGCCGCCCCGGCATCAACTTCATGACCGGCGCGCGCCTCGACGAGACCACGTTCGAGCTGCGCCGCCTGGATGCCGCCGCCAACGCCACCTTCGGCAGGGTCTCCGCGACGGCACGCTATGCCTATATCCAGGCGCAGCCGCTCTACGGCTTCGCCACGGACAGGCAGGAAGCCACCCTCTCCGCGAGCTCGCAGGTGGCCGAGTACTGGCGCGTATTCGGCTCCGGAACCTATGATTTCCAGTCCGGCAAGGTGATGCGCAACGGCATCGGCTTCACCTATGACGACGAATGCTTCACCTTCACCTTCACCGCGGCGCAAAGCCGTGCCAAACCGACTGACAAGATGACGACATCCTTCGGCGTTCGCGTCTCGCTGCGCACGCTTGGCGATTTCGGCACCACCACCGGCAGTTTCTAGCCGGCGGAGCCACCGTTTCGCCTAACAATTGAGACAAGGATGATTTTCGTCCATACTTGGCAGAACACAGTTCCAGGGTATCCGGCATGAACTTTCTTTTCTCGCGCCTTGCTCCGGCCGCGCTTCTTCTTCTCGCTGGCGCAGCCGTGCCGGTGGCCCTCGTGCCCGCGCCCGCCGCGGCGCAGGAGATCCGCCAGGTCATCAACGGCACCGCGGTGACCAACTACGACATCCAGCGCCGCGCCTCCTTCCTGCGTGTCCAGCAGCGCCGCGGCAACCTGCAGGCCCTGGCCGCCGAGGAGATGCGCGACCAGGTGCTGCGCGCGCAGGAGATGCGCCGGCTCAACATCCGCATCTCCGAGCAGCAGCTCGACGAGGCCTACAAGCGCTTCGCCGACTCCAACAAGCTCTCCGTCAAGCAGCTCGACGGCATTCTCCAGCAGTCCGGCGTCACCAAGGCCCATTTCCGCGAGTTCATGCGCGTCCAGATGGGCTGGGGACAGGCCGTGCAGGCGCGCGCATCCGCCGAGGGCCGCAGCGCCGACCAGCAGGCGCTGCGCGAGCTCGCCAAGCGCGGCGGCACCAAGCCGAGCGCCACCGAATACATGCTCCAGCAGTTCATCTTCGTGGTACCCGAGCGCGAGCGCCGCTCCATCATGGGGCGCCGCAAGAGCGAGGCCAACGCCATGCGCGCACGCGTTTCCGGCTGCGACAACAGCCGCGATCTCGCCAAGACGGTTCTCGACGTAACCGTGCGCGAACTCGGCCGCGTGCTCGAGCCCGAGCTTCCGCCGGATTGGGAGAAGCAGGTCAAGGCGGCTCCCGTGGGTCGCGCCACCGCCGTGCGCGAAACCCCGCGCGGCGTCGAGTTCCTCGTCGTCTGCAGCACCCGCAACGTCAACGACGACCGCGTCGCGGAGGTCGTGTTCCAGAAGGAGCAGATGGAGAAGGGCAACGATCAGGGCGAGGCCCTAAGCAAGCGCTACACCGAGGAACTGCGCAAGCGCGCCCGCATCACCGACGGCAATCGCTGAGCGCAGAGTTCCGCGCATGGCTTCCCCTGTCGAAGCCATGCGCCTCCATCGACATCCGACGCCCGGCCGGTAAACTCCCGCAGCGAACGAGTCCTCTCATCGGCCTGACGGGCCGCGCTTCAAGGAGCTAAGGTGGCACTGCCCATTGCGGTCACGTCCGGCGACCCTTCCGGGATCGGCCCCGAGGTGCTGATCGCAGCGTGGATGCAGCGCGAGCGGGAACGCCTGCCGCCTTTCTTCGTCCTGGGCGACCGCGCCCTCCTGGCAGCGCGCGCCGCCGATCTGGGCATCGACGTTCCGATCGCCACGGTCGAGCCGTCGGGCGCCCGCGCGGCCTTCATCAACGCCCTGCCCGTCGTGCCGCTCAGCCGGTCTTTCGTTGACAAGGCCGGCATTCCCTGCGCCGCCAACGCGCCCGGCATCATCGAGGCGATCGAGCGCGGCGTCGGCTATATCGCCGCACGCGAGGCGGGTGCCATCGTGACGTGCCCGATCGCCAAGAAGCCGCTTTACGACGCCGGCTTCCGCTTCCCCGGCCACACGGAATTTCTCGGCCATCTGGCGCAGACGGTGTTCGACCGCGATGCCACGCCGGTGATGATGATCGCCGGGCCTGGACTGCGGACCGTCCCTGTGACGATCCACATCGCGCTCTCGGCGGTGCCGGGCGCGCTCACGCGGCAGCGCATCGTGGAGACCTGCCGCACGGTTGACGCGGACCTGCGCCGGCGCTTCGGCATCGCGCGACCGCGCCTCGCCGTTGCCGGCCTCAATCCGCATGCCGGCGAGGACGGCGCCATGGGCAGCGAGGACCGCGACGTCGTCGCGCCGGCCGTCGCCGCCCTCGTCGCCGACGGCATCGACGCGCGCGGCCCCCTGCCCGCCGACACGATGTTCCATGCCCGTGCCCGCACGACCTATGACGCGGCGATCTGCATGTATCACGACCAGGCGCTGATCCCAGCCAAGGCGCTCGGCTTCGACGACGCCGTGAACGTGACGCTCGGCCTGCCCTTCATCCGCACCTCGCCCGACCACGGCACCGCCTTCGACATCGCCGGCAGCGGCCTGGCGCGGCCGGCGAGCCTCATCGCCGCGATCCGCATGGCCGGCGAGATGGCCATGCGCGAGCAGGCCGGCGCATGACCAGCATCGACGGGCTCCCGCCGCTGCGCGAGGTGATCGAGCGCCACGGGCTGCGCGCGCGCAAGGAACTCGGCCAGAATTTCCTGCTCGACCTCAACCTCACCGGCAAGATCGCGCGCGCCGCAGGCAGGCTGGAGGCGGCGACCGTCATCGAGGTCGGGCCCGGCCCCGGCGGCCTGACGCGCGCGCTTCTGCACAATGGCGCGCGCCATGTGATCGCCATCGAACGCGATCCGCGCTGCCTCGGGGCGCTGGCGGAGATCGCCGATCACTGGCCCGGCCGGCTGACGGTTGTGGAGGGCGACGCGCTCAAGGCCGACTATGCCGCCCTCACGCAAGGCGCTCAGGATGTGCGCATCGTCGCCAACCTCCCCTACAATGTCGGCACGCAGCTGCTTCTCGACTGGATCGCCGCGCCGGACTGGCCGCCCTTCTGGCAGTCGCTCACCCTGATGTTCCAGCGCGAGGTGGCCGAGCGGATCGTGGCGACGCGCGACGACGACGCCTATGGCCGGCTCGGCGTCCTCGCAGGCTGGCGCACCCAGGCGAAGATCCTGTTCGACGTGCCGCCACAGGCCTTCACCCCGCCGCCGAAGGTGACGTCGTCGGTCGTTCAACTCGCGCCGCGCGCGGCGCCGCTGCCGGTGCCGCTGGCGGCACTGGAGCGGGTGACGGAAGCCGCCTTCGGCCAGCGGCGCAAGATGCTGCGCCAGAGCCTCAAGGGCATCGGCGGCGAGGCGTTGCTGGCGAAGGCCGGCATCGAAGGCACCCGCCGCGCCGAGACGCTGAGCGTCGAGGAGTTCGTGGCGCTGGCGCGGGGCCTGTAAGGTGCCTCCTTCGAGGCTCCCTCCGGTCGCGCCTCAGGATGCCCGCTGAGGCGTCACAGCTAAAGCAGCGCATGAACCGGGCGAGCCTCGAAGGACGCACCGGCAGGCACGGCGCTCCTCACACCTTCTCGTCGAGCAGTCCCGATACGAAGTCGAACAGGCCGGGCCGGCGGTCGCGGCGCAGGCGCTCGGCCTGCACGATGCACTGGACCTGGTGGAAGGCCTCCTGCAGGTCGCGGTTGATCACCACGTAGTCATATTCGCGCCAGTGCTCGAGCTCCTCGCGCGCATTCTTCAGCCGCTGCTCGATGACCTTCTCCTGATCCTCGGCGCGGCGCAGCAGGCGCGACTTCAGCTCGCCCATGGACGGCGGCAGGATGAAGATCGAGACGATGTCGGCCGGCAGTTGCTCGCGCAGCTGCTTGGCGCCCTGCCAGTCGATGTCGAAGAGCATGTCGCGCCCCTCCGCCATCGCCGCCTCGGCCGGCGCGCGCGGCGTGGCATAGTAGTTGCCGTGCACCTCGGCCCATTCCAGCAAGGCGCCGTCATCGCGCATGTGCTCGAATTCGCGCGTCGAATGGAAATGATAGTGCACGCCATCGATCTCGCTGCCGCGGCGCGGTCGCGTCGTCAGGCTCACCGACATCTCGAAGCCCTTGTCCTCCTCCAGCAGGCTGCGCGCGATGGTCGACTTGCCCGCGCCCGAAGGCGAGGACAGCACCAGCATCAGTCCGCGGCGACGGATCGCGCCGTTGGGCATTGCGCTCATGGCTACTCCAGATTCTGAACCTGCTCGCGGAACTGGTCCACCACAGCCTTCAATTCGAGGCCGATGGCGGTGACGGAAGCCGCGTTCGACTTGGAACACAGCGTATTCGATTCGCGGTTGAATTCCTGCGCCAGGAAATCGAGCTTTCGCCCCACCGGGCCGCCCTCGCCCAGCAGCGCGCGGGCCGAGGCGACATGCGTCCTGAGCCGGTCGATCTCCTCGCGGATGTCGGCCTTGGTGGCGAGAAACGCCGCCTCGGTCGCCAGCCGCTGCTCGTCGAGCGCAGGTGCTGCGGCGAGAAGCAGCGCCACCTGCTCGGCCAGCCGGGCGCGGATCACGTCGGGCTGGCGGGAGGGATCGGCCTCGGCGCGCAGCGTCAACTGCTCGATCTGCGCGACATGGCCGCGCAGCACGCCCTCCAGCGCAGCGCCCTCGCTGCGGCGCGCCGCCTTGAGCGATTCGATCGCCGCCTGCAGCGTGGCGATCACCACCGCGTCCAGCGCCGCGCGCTCCTCCTCGGAGAAGACCTGTTCCGGCATTTCCAGCACGCCGCGCAGCGCGAGAAGCCCGTCGGCGCGCGCCGGCGCGGCGCCGAACTGCTCGGTCAGCCGCTGCGCCAGGCCGGCCAGATCCTTCAGCACCGCCTCGTTGACGATCGGCTGCTGCTGGCCCGGCGCCTGCGCGATGTTGAGCGAGGCCTGGATGTTTCCGCGCGCGAAAGCCTTCTGGAACGCCTGCCGGCACGGCTGCTCCAGCCGCTCGTGGCCGGGCGGCAGGCGCAGCCGCGCCTCCAGCCCCTTGCCGTTCACCGAGCGCAGCTCCCAGACGATGGCCGTGCCGCCATGCTCGCCGGCCGCACGAGCAAAGCCCGTCATGCTCTCAACAGTCATCCGATGCCGCCCCTCACGTCGCCGGTCGCCGGCTATTGCGCGCGCACCGGCGCAACCACTCCCTGGGTCGCAGCCCCGCGGGCGGCCTTCTCGGCTTCCTCCCGCTGCTTGCGCTCGATCGCGCGCAGCCGCGCCACGTTCTCGTTGTGCTCTTCCAGCGTCTCGGCGAAGACGTGGCCGCCGCCGCCATCGGCGACGAAGTAGAGGTCGCTGGTCTTCGACGGATTCGCCACCGCCTCCAGCGCCGCGCGCCCGGGATTGGCGATCGGACCGGGCGGCAGCCCGTTGATCGTGTAGGTGTTGTACGGCGTCGGCGTGTCGATGTCGGAACGGTAGATCGGCCGGTCCGACGGCTTCCCCTTGCCGCCGAAGATGCCGTAGATGATCGTCGGGTCCGATTGCAGGCGCATGTTCTTGCGCAGCCGGTTGATGAACACCGCCGCCACGCGCGAACGCTCGTCGGCGCGGCCCGTCTCCTTCTCCACGATCGAGGCCAGCGTGAGGAACTCGTTGATGTCCTTGAGCGGCAGGTCGGGCTGGCGGCGCTGCCAGATCGATTCCACCAGTTCCTTCTGGTCGGCGACCAGCTTGGCGATGATGTCGCGCCGCGCCGTGCCGCGCGTGAAGCGCAGCGTATCGGCGGCGAGGCTGCCCTCGCCCGGTATCTCGGCCGGCATGTCGCCGGACAGTTCCTCGATCGCGGCGATGCGCGCAAAGGCCTGGTCGACCGTGAGGCCCTCGGGGATGGTCACCGCATGCTGCACCGAGCGGCCGCTCTTCAGCAGGTCCATGATCTCGTGCATGGAGGCGCGCGCCTTGATCTCGTACTCCCCGGCCTTGAGCTGGGAATCGTTGCCATAGGCGCGCAGGCCGACGCGGAATATGCGGGAATCGCTGATGAAGCCCTGGCGCTCGAGGATGCCGGCGATCTCGGCGCTGCCGGTATTGGGGCGGATCATCACCGTGTCGGTGGTCGCCTTGGGTCCGGGCGCCTCGAACTCCTGCTTGCCGAACCAGATGACCAGCCCCGCGCCCAGCGTCAGCAGCACGATGGTCGACAGCACGAAGTTCATGAAGACGATGATCTGGCTGCGCGAGCGGCGCGAACGGCGTGCCCGCCCCGGCGGCGGCGTGCCCGCCTCGGGGCGCAGCGCTTCGCTGGCTGTCTTCGGCACGATCACCCGCTGCGGCGCGGGGCGGTCGGGCGTTGCGTTGTTGTCAGCGCTGGTGTCGCTCATGTCCGGTGAACTGCTCCTTCATGCGCGGATGTTCGCCGGAGACTAGCCCCGAATATGGCGAATTGGCGGTAGAGCGGGCCTCGCCGCCAATGCTCAGGCCTCGAACCGGCGGAAAATCAGCGAAGCATTCGTGCCGCCGAATCCAAAGGAATTGGACAGCGCCACGTCGATCTTGCGCGCGCGCGCCTTGTGCGGGACGAGGTCGATCCTGGTCTCGACGGAAGGATTGTCGAGGTTGATCGTCGGCGGCGCGACATTGTCGCGAATCGCCAGCAGCGAGAAGATCGCCTCGGCCGCGCCGGCCGCACCCAGAAGATGCCCGATCGACGACTTGGTCGACGACATGGAGACCTTGTCGGCCGCATCGCCGACCACGCGCTCGACGGCGCCGAGCTCGATCGTGTCGGCCATGGTCGAGGTGCCGTGCGCGTTGATGTAGTCGATGTCGGCCGGCGTGATGCCGGCGCGCTTGATCGCCATATTCATGCAGCGATAGGCGCCGTCGCCATCCTCGGAAGGCGCGGTGATGTGATAGGCGTCGCCCGACAGGCCGTAGCCGACGACCTCGCCATAGATGCGCGCGCCCCGCGCTTTGGCGTGCTCGAGTTCCTCCAGCACCACGACGCCGGCGCCCTCGCCCATGACGAAGCCGTCGCGGTCGCGGTCATAGGGGCGCGAAGCCTTCTCGGGCTGGTCGTTGAACGCGGTGCACAGCGCCCGGCAGGCGGAGAATCCGGCGATCGACAGGCGGGTCAGCGGCGCTTCCGTGCCGCCGGCCACCATCACGTCGGCGTCGCCGAGCGCGATCAGGCGCGACGCATCGCCGATGGCGTGCGCGCCGGTGGAGCAGGCGGTGACGACCGCATGGTTCGGCCCCTTCAGGCCGTGCCGGATCGACACCTGGCCGGAAGCCATGTTGATGATGTTGCCGGGGATGAAGAACGGGCTGATGCGGCGCGAGCCGCGTTCCTTGAGCAGCAGCGCATTGTCGGCGATGCCGTCGATGCCGCCGATGCCCGAACCGATCATGACGCCGGTCGCCCAGCGGTCTTCCTCGGTCCTGGGCGTCCATCCGGAGTCGGCCAGCGCCATGTCGGCGGCGGCGATCCCGTAGGTGATGAAGTCGGCGACCTTGCGCTGCTCCTTCGGCTCCAGGAAATCATCCGGATTGAAGGCCGCCTCTCCCTGGCGCGGGATGATGGCGGCCACCTTGCACGGCAGATCGTCCGTCTCGAAGGTGTCGATGCGGCGTGTGGCGCTCTTTCCGGCCAGTATCTGCTTCCAGCTGTGTTCGGCGCCAAGGCCGAAAGGCGAAAGCAGTCCGATACCGGTGACGACGACACGCCTCATCGGGTGACCCCCTCTTTCGTAAAAGGCCGCGCGGACGCGGCCGGAGATCAGGCCGAAGCCTTGTCGATATACTTCACCGCGTCGCCGACGGTGAGAATGGTCTCGGCGGCATCATCGGGAATCTCGACGCCGAACTCTTCTTCGAACGCCATGACCAGCTCGACGGTGTCGAGGCTGTCCGCGCCCAGATCGTCGATGAAGCTCGCGCCCTCGGTGACCTTGTCGGCTTCGACGCCGAGATGCTCGACGACGATCTTCTTCACGCGTTCTGCGGTATCGCTCATGGGAAACCCTCGACTTCCTTGGTTGTTCCGGACTTCGTTAGCGGCACGATTGCCGCTAATCAAGCTGAAAGATGGCACGTTTCGGGGCTGTCAAACGCCGTTTTCGGCCGGCGGTTGCACCGAAACGCAGATTGGTCGGAGCGGAACGCCCGCAAGCGGATATTCCGGGTTCGCTGCCGCCTTACACGAAAAGACGCAGCGGGCAAAGGCCGCCCGCCCGGCGGCCTGTGGGTTCAGATCATCGCCATGCCGCCATTCACGTGAATGGTCTGGCCGGTGACATAGGCCGCCTCGTCGGAGGCTAGCCAGGCCACGGCCGACGCAACCTCGGCGCCGGTGCCCATGCGCTTCATCGGGATGGCGCCGAGGATGCCTTCCTTCTGCTTCTCGTTGAGCTTGCCGGTCATGGCCGATTCGATGAAGCCCGGCGCCACGCAGTTCACCGTCACGTTGCGCGAGGCGATCTCCTGCGCCAGCGACTTGGACAGGCCGATCATGCCCGCCTTGGAGGCGCAGTAATTGGCCTGGCCGGGATTTCCGGTGACGCCGACGACCGAGGTGATGTTGACGATGCGGCCGTGACGGCGCTTCATCATCGGCTGGGTCAGCTCGCGGGTGAGACGGAACACCGCCGTCAGGTTCACCTCCAGCACGGAATCCCAGTCGGCGTCCGACATGCGGATGAAGAGCCCGTCCTTGGTGATGCCGGCATTGTTGACCAGGATGTCGACGCCGCCGAGATCGGCTTCCGCCTTCTGCGCCAGCGCCTTCACCGCATCGCGGTCGGACAGGTTGGCCGGCAGCAGCACGACGCGGTCGCCCAGTTCGCCGCCGAGCTCCTCCAGCTTCTCCATGCGGGTGCCGTGCAGCCCCACGGTGGCGCCCTGCGCGTGCAGGATGCGGGCGATCGCCTCGCCGATGCCGCCGGATGCGCCGGTGACGAGCGCCTTGCGGCCAGAGAGTGAGAACATGCTTCGTGCTCCGTGATCTTCCGTCGAAGACGCTCCCTTAGCAGGCGAGCGCCTCGCGATCCATCAGGCCAGCGCGGCCAGTACGGCCTCGACGTCGGCCGGGGTGCCGATGGTGGCGGTGGCGATATCCTTGCTGATGCGCTTGGCGAGACCGGACAGGACCTTGCCCGCGCCGACCTCGTAGGCGGTGGTCACGCCGTTCGCCGCGAACCATTCCACCGTCTCGCGCCAGCGCACGCGCCCCGTCACCTGCTCCACCAGTCGCGCGACGATCTCGTCCGGGTCGCTGAGCGGCGCGACGGCGACGTTCGATATGACGGGCACGGCGGGCGCCTGCCTTGCGACATCCGCGAACGCCGCGCGCATGGCATCGGCAGCCGGCTGCATCAGCGCGGAGTGGAAGGGGGCCGACACCTGCAGCATCAGCGCGCGCTTGGCGCCCTTCTCGGTGCACAGCCGCGCCGCATGCTCGACCGCCGGCTTGGCGCCGGAAATCACGATCTGCCCGCCGCCATTGTCGTTGGCGATCTGGCAGTTGCCGACCTCGGCGCAGGCCGCCTCGACGCCGTCCTGGTCGAGGCCGAGGATCGCCGCCATGGCGCCCTCGCCCACCGGCACCGCCGCCTGCATGGCGTTGCCGCGGATGCGCAGGAGCCGCGCCGTGTCGGCGATGGAGAACATGCCGGCGGCGCACAGCGCCGAATATTCGCCCAGCGAATGGCCGGCGACGTAAGCTATCCTGTCCTTCAGCACGAAGCCGCGCGCCTCCAGCGTGCGCACCGCCGCCAGCGACACCGCCATCAGCGCCGGCTGCGCGTTCGCGGTCAGGGTCAGCTCCGCCTCGGGGCCCTCCCACATGATGCGCGAGAGCCGCTGCGCCAGCGCCTCGTCGACCTCCTCGAAGACGCGGCGCGCCTCGGGGAAGGCGTCGGCGAGGTCCTTGCCCATGCCGACCGACTGGCTGCCCTGTCCGGGAAAGGTGAATGCGATCGCCATGGAACGTCCTCCCTTTATCGTTATCGCGTGGTTTTGGCGCGTCGTGACGCAGGCGGTAGGCTTCGTCAAGGGCCGAGCGAAGCTGACATCACACTGTCAGCATGGCGTCCCGGCCGGCCGCAGGTGGGTGGCCCTCGGCGCCGGAGCGGCCTATATGCGCACTCACCCGCCATTCCCGCGCAAGGTTTCCCATGCCAGCCATCATCCAGATCGCCGACCTCGTGAAGCGGTACAAGGGCGGCTTCGAGGCGCTCAAGGGCGTGTCCCTCGACATCGCCGACGGCGAGATCCTCGCCCTTCTCGGCCCCAACGGCGCCGGCAAGACGACGCTGATCTCCATCGTCTGCGGCACCGTCAACGCCACCTCCGGCAGCGTGCGCGTGGCGGGCCACGACATCGTGCGCGACTACCGCGCGGCGCGCGAGATGATCGGCCTGGTGCCGCAGGAAATGCATGTGGACGGCTTCGAATCGGTCTGGACGTCGGTGTCGTTCAGCCGCGGCCTCTTCGGCAAGAAGCGCGACGACGCCAAGGTCGAGGAGGTGCTGCGCTCGCTTTCGCTCTTCGACAAGAAGAACGAGAAGATCATCACCCTCTCGGGCGGCATGAAGCGGCGCGTCATGATCGCCAAGGCGCTGGTGCACGAGCCGCGCATCCTGTTCCTCGACGAGCCGACGGCGGGCGTCGATGTCGAGCTGCGCAAGGACATGTGGGAGCTGATCCGTCGCCTCAACCGCTCGGGCGTGACGATCATCCTGACGACCCACTATATCGAGGAGGCGGAGGAGATCGCCGACCGCGTCGGCGTCATCAACCGCGGCGAGCTGCTTCTGGTCGAGCCCAAGGCCGAGCTGATGCGCAAGCTGGGCGAGAAGCGCCTGACGATCGAGCTGGCCGAGCCGCTGGACGAAATCCCCGCGGAGTTCGCCGCCTACGGCCTGACGATGGGCGACGACCGCCAGACCCTGCAATATACCTACGACACCAATGCCGAGCGAACCGGCATTCCCACCCTCTTGTCGGAGCTGTCGCGCGGCGGCATCCGCATCCGCGACATCTCCACCCACCAGAGCTCGCTGGAAGAAATCTTCGTCCGCCTCGTGAAGGAGAATGGGCAATGAACCTGCGTGCGATCGCCGCGATCTACCGGTTCGAGATGGCGCGCTGGTGGCGGACCATCCTGCAGAGCATCGTCTCGCCGGTGCTCTCGACCGCGCTCTACTTCGTCGTCTTCGGCGGCGCCATCGGCTCGCGCATGCAGGACATCGAGGGCCTGCCCTACGGCGCCTTCATCGTGCCGGGCCTGATCATGCTCACCATGATCACGCAGGGCATATCGGTGGGCTCGTTCGGCATCTATTTCCCGAAATTCATCGGCACGATCTACGAGATCCTGTCGGCCCCGGTCTCCTATCTGGAGATAGTCATCGGCTATGTGGGCGCCGCGGCCACCAAGTCGGTGATCCTCGGCCTGCTCATCCTCGGCACCTCGACCTTCTTCGTCTCGGTGCAGATCGCGCATCCGCTGTGGATGCTGTTCTTCCTCGTCCTGACCGGCGTCACCTTCAGCCTGTTCGGCTTCATCATCGGCATATGGGCCGACAATTTCGAGAAGCTGCAGCTGATCCCGATGATGGTGGTGATGCCGCTCGTCTTCCTCGGCGGCAGCTTCTACTCGGTCGAGATGCTGCCGCCCTTCTGGCAGACGGTGAGCCACTTCAACCCGGTGCTCTACCTCGTCAGCGGCTTCCGCTGGAGTTTCTACGAGATCGCCGATGTGAGCCTCGGCGTCTCGGTGGCGGCGATCCTGCTCTTCCTCGCGCTCTGCCTCGGCGCGATCTGGTGGATCTTCCGCACCGGCTACCGGCTGAAGAACTGAGCCGCCCTACTGCGTCATCTGGAGGCCCGCGACCGCCGCGCCGATCTTCTTGAAGGTCGCCTCCAGCGTGGAGACGTCGGAGGTCGGGTAGTAGTCGGCCGCGCTCGACGCGCATTTGCTGTAGAGCGTGCGGTTGGCGGCCGTATCGGCGCCGAGCAGCACGGTGAAGACGCGCACGCCGTTGTTCTTCAGCGTGGTGCAGAGCGTCTGCGTATAGGCGTTCACGTTGGTCAGCGCGGTGCCGCGATTGGTGGAACCCATGCGGCCCTGATCGACGAAGCTGTAGGAGCCGTAGTCGGACTTGTTGATGGCCTCGCTGCTGGCGCCGAACACGTTGTTCTCACCGTCGGTGAAGACCACCACCGCCTTGGTGACGTCGTCCTGGTCGAAGGGCGCGCCTTCCGTGTAGGGCTCCTGCGGCGACAGCACGCGCATGCCCCATGCCAGCCCCTCGGCGACATTGGTGCCCGAGCCGTTCCAGTAGATCATCTTGGCGATCTCGGCCTTGAGCGCCGCCAGGTCCTCCGTCAGCGGCTGGATGGGCGTCGGGCAGGCATAGTTGGGCCCGTTGGTCAGCGGCCCGTCATTGTCGATCTTGTTGTAGGCGGTCTTGTTGTATTTGGCCGTCGAGCGCTGCTGCTCGAGCTGCGTTCCCGAGGTTGTCTCGTCCAGGTAGCTGTTGTTGAACTTGTCGCCCTTGTCGCCCGATGCCTTGGCGGCGCCGGGCTCGTCGGGCGCGAAATAGGGCACGAACAGCGTATCCGGGGTCGCGCCGTCGGGCGGCGTATCGTTCAGGTTGTATGGCGAGGGGCGCGCCTCGACGCAGCCCTTCCAGTTCTGGCCGAGCCGGTCGAACAGGGCGAGATGGTTGACGCGGCTGCCGCCCTCGAGCGCGAAATTGGCGCCGTGATGCGTGGCCTTCGCATCTGTGTCGATCCAGCTCTGCTTGAAGCCCGCGCCCTTCACGTTGACGGCGGTGACGAAGGGAACGAGCGCGGCCTTCACCTCGCGCTGCGGCGACTTCACCGTCGCCAGTATGTCCACCAGCGCGGTCGCGGCGTCGCGCAGCGACTTCATGCGCGCCGAGCCCATGGAGCCGGTATTGTCCAGCACCATCGCCACTTCGAGCTTGTTGGTCGATTCGTAGGCCTTGTTCTGCGCGCTCACATAGCGGTTGGAACCGAAGATGAAGCCGAAGTTCAGCGCCACCTCGGCCCGCGCCGTGGCCGTGGTGGCGATGTAGTTGAGGCCGCGGTCGACGACGAACTGCGTCTCCACCTTCGCCAGCTTGCGCGCGCCGGCGATGTTGGCGGTGAAGTAGTCGTTGAAGACCTGCTGACGGCTGCCCGTGTCGTCGGTGATGCGCGAGGCGGCCAGCGTCGCGGAATCGAGGCTGTCCTGAAGCCGGAGCCGGGCATCACTCATCGTCGCGATGTCGACGGCGAAGCCGATGACGCCGAGCAGCACCGGCAGCATGAGTGCTGTCAGCAATGAATAGTTGCCGTCGATGGATCCGCAGAAATTGCGTATCGATCCTCGCATTGTGGCCCCGCAGCCCTGAAAAGCGCCGGCAGCATGCCACGAAACCGTGAACCAGAAGTTTTCCGTCCCCGGCGTTTTGTAAATGTCCCCCAACTTGCGTTGCGCGCCGGTTGGGTATATGAGCCTGCATCCGCTGGTCCGACTGGGGGCTGAACGGAGGGCCGAAGGCATGTCGCCTTCGCGCGAAGCCGAAAGTGCTTCCGCCTCCCGTGTCTCCGCTCTCGACCGTCTCGACATGCACCTTTCTTCCCTGCCCAGGCAGGTTTGCGAAGTGGCAGAGGCTTAGCCGTCGGGCCAGTGTGAATGAAGAAAGGCAAGGACATATGTCACTTTACGAGCACGTATTTCTTGCCCGGCAGGATCTGTCACAGCAGCAGGTCGATGCGCTTGTCGAACAGTACAAGGGCGTGATCGAGGCGAATGGCGGTTCCGTCGGCCGGGTCGAGAACTGGGGGCTGAAGTCCCTCACCTACCGCATCAAGAAGAACCGCAAGGCGTATTACACGCTGATGGACCTGACGGCGCCCGCCGCCGCCATCAACGAGATGGAACGCCAGATGGGCCTGTCGGAAGACGTCCTGCGCTTCATGACCATCAAGGTCGAGAAGCACGAGGAAGGCGCCTCGGCCATGATGCAGCGCCGCGACGACCGCGACCGCGAGCGTGGTGACCGCGGCGATCGCGGCCCGCGCAGCTTCGGCGACCGTGACCGCGGCGACCGTGGCCCCCGCAGCTTCGGTGACCGCGACGACCGCGGCCCGCGCCGCCAGCGCGACGAGAACTCGCAAGGAGCCGAATGATGGTCGATATCAGCCAGATCCCCACCCGGCGCCCCTTCCACCGCCGCCGCAAGACCTGCCCGTTCTCGGGCGCCAACGCGCCGCGCATCGACTACAAGGACGTGCGCCTGCTGCAGCGCTACATTTCCGAGCGCGGCAAGATCGTGCCGTCGCGCATCACCGCCGTCAGCCAGAAGAAGCAGCGCGAGCTCGCCAAGGCGATCAAGCGCGCCCGCTTCCTCGGCCTGCTGCCCTACGTGGTGAAGTAA
>Ga0182742_1000617_pt1 | contig 53129 bp, 40 predicted proteins | sample eDN5th37CBELigMG_FD_128880 | JGI IMG/M metagenome (GOLD analysis project Ga0182742, IMG submission 128880) | Enriched Miracle-Growth compost microbial communities from Emeryville, California, USA - eDNA 5th pass 37_C BE-Lig MG (version 2)... ...
GGGGAGCGTAATGGTCGTGAGGAGCACGAACCCGAGCGCGCACTGCAGGGCCGCCTGCCGGAACCGCAGCGGCCGCAGCCGCGCGCCGAGCCGGGGCAGGGCGAGGAAGAGCGCGAGCACGAGCAGGTCGAGCACGATCCAGAGGTCGGTGGGCCGCACCAGCGTCGCGACCGAGCCGCGGACGGTGACGAGCTGGTCGAAGTACTGCAGCGAGGCGGCCGAGGGGAGGATCTGGTACTGCCGATAGTAGAGTACGTGGCCGTACGCGATCGCCGTGAGGAGACCGTCGATCCCGAGGAGCAACGCCGCCTGGCGCCGACCGGCGGCCAGGAACGCGGGGGTGACCAGGGCGAGCGCGAGCGCGCAACTCGCCACGGTGATCGAGATCATGCGGAACCCTACCCTGATGAAGCTGGGGTCGACCAGGGCGACCAGCAGGATCTGCTTGAGCGCGATCACCCCGACGAGCCACCAGAAGGCGGCGGGGATGCGGCGGCCGTTGCCGAAATCGTCCGAATATCTATTCACACGAACCTGCTATCGTGAATCGTAATCAGTACTCGATACAAGGCACAGACTGTTGAATGTGGGGGCTAACTGGAGCGGTGACAAGTGGGTAGAGTTGCCGCGAGGTCTAGCGGCTGGGGGGCAGGCAACCCTGGGGTGGGTTCTGGGCATCAAAGGCGAGTGAACGGGATCGGGTAGGGGCCCCAGAACCGAGTCTCGAGGTACGGCTGGGTGGTGGCGCGTCGCACTCAGCCCGCCGGCCATGGTGGTTTCGCCGTGGCGACGGCGTCACAGGACTACACCTACGGAGAAAGGCAAGATCATGCGACACCACAAGACCCTCCTCGGCGCGGCGATTCTGGCCCTGGCGCTCGGCGCCGACCCACTCGAGGCGCAGCAGCTGGCGGCGAGGCGGCCGCTCGACCTGGATGTCTCCGTCCGTGCCGGCACGCTGGGTATCGGGGTCGAGGCGAGCAAGTTGATCACCAACCGGGTCGGCGCCCGGGTCGGGATGCACTTCGGCGGCTACAACGTTTCGCAGACGCAGGACGACATCACGTACTCCGCCGACCTCGCGCTGAACGGGATCTCGGCGCTGGTAGACCTCTTCCCCTGGAGCCGCGGTCGCTTCCACATCACGGGTGGCTACGTCGCCAACCCGATGAAGATCACGGCGGTGGGCGAGCCGTCGAGCTCCGGCACCTTCGAGATCGACGGCAACACCTACACGAGCGCAGAGGTCGGGGTCTTGGAGGCGGAGGCGAAGTTCGCGTCCGGTCCGTACGTAGGTATCGGCTTCGGTACGCCGGCCAAGAACCGCGGCCCGCTCAAGTTCAAGTTCGACATCGGCGCGATCGTCGGCAAAGCCAGCCTCTCGCTGCGCGCCACCGGCACCGCGGCCAACTCGAGCCTGGCCAACGACCTCGAGGCGCAGCGGCTGAAGACGCAGGAGAGTCTGGACAAGTACGCGAAGATCTATCCGGTGATAGCGATCGGGATTGGGTTTGGGATCTAAGGCAGGGGTCAGGGGTCAGGATTCAGGGGTCAGGGATCTGAGTTTGGGATTCGGGGGGCGGGGATTGGGGGGTGGGATTCAGTTTAGGCATTCGGGGGGTGGGATTCGGGATTCGGGGGTGGGGCGTTCCCGGGGGGCGGTGGGCGCCCCCCGGGGGGGTGCCGGGTTCGGCTGGATCTCTCGGAGTTAATGAGATTCCTGTGGATCCAGGAAGCTCCCGGAAGGTCGGATCATCCGGCGTCCCTCGATCAGTCCCCCGAGCCTGATTCGTCCTCCTGCCCCCTGAATCCCAAATCCCAGATCCCTAATCTCTTAGCGCCCTCTATCCCTCACCCCCCCCGACCCCCGGCCCCCAATCCCCGAATCCCAGATCCCTGCCCCCTGAATCCTGACCCCTAGCCCCTAATCCCCGACCCCCGAATCCCAACTCCCGAATGCCAAAAGAATCCCTGACCCCAAATCCCTCAGCGTGTCCCCTCTCCCTCGATAAATGGCTCCACCATATCCGCCAATAGCGCTGCCAGGCGCGGGTCGTCGTGGGGGATGGGGACGCGGTGGAAGGTGAGGCCGGCGGTTTCGGCTACCTGGCGGAGCTCGTGGTCGAGCTCGGCGAGGGTTTCGGACTGTTCGCGCATGAAGGCGATCGGCGCGACGACGACGTGGGCGGCGGTGAGGTTGCGGACGACGTCGTCTATATCGGGTTGTGTCCAGGCGATCGGGCGGTTGGTGTGGTTCTGGTAGCCGATCCGGTAGTCCTGGACCCCGACCGCGGCGGCGACCAGGGCGCACGCCTCTTCTGCGTACTCGATGTAGCGGCTCCCCTCTTCGATGTACTTCATCGGGGTGCCGTGGACGGAGAAGACGAGGGCGGTCGTGGGATCGGCGAGGTCGATCCCGGCTTGCTGCACCGTGTTGCGGATCGCGTCGGCCCAGATCGCGGTGAAATACGGGTGCTGGTGCCACCCGGTGATCTCGGCGGTCGGGACACCCCAGCCGAGGGCTTCGATCTCGGCGGCGAGCATCCTGAGCGCGGCGAGGGTGGTGGTCGGGCCGCAGAGGGGGTAGACCGGGAGCCCGATCAACATATCGACCCCATCCTCATGCGCCTGTCCGACCGCCTCGGCGATCAGGGGCTCGGCGAACTGGTGGCCGACGTAGGTGCGGACCGCGTGGCCGCGGCGGGTGAGCTCGTCGGCGAGGGCCTCGGCCTGGGCGCGGGCCTGGCGGTTCAGGGGGGAGCCTCCGATCAGCTCGTATTCGGCGATCAGCCCCGGCGCCCGCTCCTGGGCGAGCTGGCGGGTGCGCGCCCGCGCGGCTTCCGGCGAGCCGTGGCGTTCCAGCCCGGAGTTGAGGCTGAAGATCCGTTCCAGGTAGGCGGTCACCGCCTCGAGGGTGGGGGACTCCGGTTCGCCGAAGTTCAGGAGGATGATACCCGTCATATGCTAGCAATATAGAAGTAGTGTCCACGCGCCGCGGGCTCCCATGTCATGGGACCGGGTTCCGATAGCGTTGGTCCCGGGGCGGCGGCGACGTTCATGTCAGCCCTGCCATTCGTGCACGAAGTCGACGACGGCGCGGATGACGTCCGGGTCGGTGCCGGGGAGGATCCCGTGGCCGACGTTGAAGATGTGGCCGGGACGTCCTGCGGCGCGTTGGAGGACGTCGCGAGCGCCGGCGATCGCGTTCTCTCTTCCTGCCAGTAGGATCGCCGGGTCGAGGTTCCCCTGGATGGCGCGGTCGTGGCCGATCCGGTCCCAGGCGGTGTCGAGGGGGATGCGCCAGTCGACGCCGATCGCGTCGCCCCCGGCGGCGGCGACGAGGGGGAGGAGCTCCGGGTTCCCGGTGACGAAGTGGATCGTCGGGACGCCTGCGTCGGCGAGGCGCTGGAGCATGGCGTGAGAGTGGGGGAGTATGAACCGTTCGTAGTCGGCGGGGGAGAAGGCGCCGGCCCAGGAGTCGAAGACCTGGACGGCGGCCGCGCCGGCTTCGTATTGCGCGATCCCGAACTCGGCGAGGTGGTGGGCCCAGAAGCCGGCGAGGCGGTCCCACGCCGCCGGGTCGCGGAAGATGAAGGCCTTGAGCGCCTCGACCTGGCGGGTCCTGGCGTCGGGTCCCTTGATCAGGTACGAGCAGAGGGTGAAGGGCGCGCCGACGAAGGCGATGATGGGGACGGGCAACGTCGTCTCGAGGAGCCGGATCTGGTCCATGACGTAGGGCATCGCCTCGCGCGGGTCGTGTGGGCGGAGGCGGTCGATGTCGGCGGCGGACTCGATCGGCCGGTCGACGACGGGGCCGACCCCGGCGCGCATCTCGACCTCGAGCCCCGCGGCGAAGAAGGGGGTCGAGAGGTCGTTGTAGAGGACGCAGGCGTCGACTGGGTAGTATTCGAGTGGGAGCGCGGTGATCTCCGCGGCCGCCGCGGGGTCCCGTACGATCTCGAACATCCCCTGTTCCGCCCGGCTTTCCCGGTACTTCGGGAGGGAGCGCCCGGCCTGGCGCATGAACCAGACCGGGGTGGCGTCGACGGGTTCGCGGCGGAGCGCGCGGATCAAGCGTTGATTCATACTATTTGTAATCAGCAAAGATATCTCGGAGCGGTGCCGGCTCTACCGTGATCGGTATCACCTGCCGTTTCATTCCTCCCAGTAGAACTTGCCGCGCGGGGTCTTCCCCGGGGCGACTTCGTTCAGGGTCCTGGCGTCGTAGAGGCGGCCGTTGATCATGACCTGGTGGACCGACTCGCTGTGGCGCAGGTTCTCGAGCGGGTTCTTCTCGAGGACGACGAGGTCGGCGAGCTTCCCGGGCTCGATCGAGCCGAGGTCGCGGTCGAGGCCGAGGTACTCGGCGCCGGCGAGGGTGGCGGCGCGGAGCGCCTGGTGTGGCGTCATGCCGCCCTGGCCGAGCATCCAGAGTTCCCAGTGGGCGCCGATCCCCTGGATCTGGCCGTGGGCGCCGAGCTGGACCTTCCCGCCGCGGGCGACGAGGTCGCGGGCGGCGCGGGCGGTCGCGGGGTGGGCGTAGTCGTCGTCGTCTGCCAGTTCCCGGCGGCGGCCGCGGGCCTCGAGGACGCCGGGTGGGGTGAAGGCGCGGAGGCGGTCGTGCTTCCACACGTCGGTGCGCGCGTACCAGTAATTTTCACCCCAGAGCCCGCCGTAGTTGACGATCAGGGTGGGGGTGTACCCGGTCCCGGAGCCGGCGAAGAGGGTCAGCACGTCGTTGTAGAGCGGCGCGACGGGGATGTTGTGCTCGACCCCGGTGTGGCCGTCGAGGATATGGGTCATATTGAAGAAGAAGGTCGAGCCCCCTTCCGGGACCACCATCATCTCGAGCTCGCGGGCGGCGGCGATGAACTGCTGGCGCGCGTCGCGCCGCGGCTGGTTGTAGCTCTTGACCGAGAAGCCGCCGGCGGCCTTGATCCGCCGGAGGTGCGAGCGGGCGTCCTCGGGGTCGCCGACCACGGCCTTGAAGGAGCCCTCGGCGCCGTAGAGTATGGTGCCGGTCGAGAAGAGGCGTGGCCCGACGATCTTCCCGGCGCGCAGCAGCTCCGAGTTGGCGAAGACCAGCTCGGTGTCGGACGACGGGTCGTGCATGGTGGTCACGCCGAAGGCCAGGTTGATGTAGTAGCCCCAGTGCCGCTGCGGGGTGATCCCGTTGCTCCCGTTGCCGATGTGGGCGTGGACGTCAATCAGCCCGGGGATGATGTACTTCCCGGTCGCGTCGATGCGGATGGCGTCGGCGGGGACGGGGGTGGAGGCCGCCGGGCCGACCGCGGCGATCCGGTTGCCGTCGACCACGACCGTGGCGTTGGTCAGCACCTCGTCGCCCTTCATGGTGATGACGGTGGCGCCGACGATGGCGATCTTGCCGGTGGGCCGGGCGGTCGGGGCGCGGAACCCGATCTGGAGCCCGGCGGCCTCCGGGGCGGCCTTTAGCGATGCGGAATCGGCGCCCTCGAAGAAGGCGAAGGTCTCGACGAGGTCGCGGTGGAAGAGCTCGGGGCCGAGCGACCAATAGAGGCGGCGACTGTCGGCGGACCAGTGCAGGTTGAACCCGGCGTCGCGCGAGACCCGCACGACCGGGTAGGCGTTGGTGTTCGGCCCGATCGCGACCGGCTGCCCGGTCGTCGGGAACGGCGCGACGTGGACGTGGAAGCGTTCGCTGATCGCCACGTACCGCCCATCCGGGGATGGGGTGATGGCGACGGCGTTCTCGGAGGTCAGGTGCACGCGCCGGTCCGCGCCGTTGCGGTCGACGCTGAGGAGCGCGGGCTTGCCGCCCTCGCGGCCGAAGAGGTAGATCCGCTGGCCGGAGCGGTCGTAGAGCGGGCGGGCCCCCTCGGCGGTGACGAAGACCGGGGTCCCGCCGGCGGCCGGGACGCGGTAGATCCCGGGCTCGCGGGTGTGCAGCCGCCCGCGCCACCCATCGCCCCCTATCCGCCGATAGACGACCTCGCCTCCATCAGGCGAGAAGGCCGGCTCCACGTAGTGGCCGGGGGCGGTGGTGAGGCGCTTCCGGTTCTTCCCGTCGACCCGGACCGTCCAGACCGCGCCGAGCTCGTCGTCGTTCCAGGTGGTGTAGACGATCGAGCGGCTATCCGGCGAGAAGGCGGGGAAGAGCTCGAAGCGGGACTCGTCGTCGGTCAGGCGGCGCGGGGTCCCGTCGGGGAGCGGCCGGATCCAGAGCTTGCCGAGGGCGTTGTAGACGACGCTCCTCCCGTCCGGCGCGACGGTGACCCAGCGGAGCATCCGCACGTCGAAGGAGTCGGGCGCGACCGCCTGTGGGAAGCGGACCGCCTCGGTGACCGTCTGCTTCACGTGGGCGCGGAAGGGGATGACGTCGGCCCGGCCGGTCTGCACGTCGATCCGGCGGATCTTCCCGCCCGCCCAGATGACGATCGAGCCCCCGTCGGGGAGCCAGGCGTAGCTCGGGTAGATCCCGAAGATCGCCCAGGACTCCTGCTGGTCGCGGTCGAGCTCGTCGTAGAGGACGCGCTCGCGGCCGCTCTCGAGGTCGTGCAGGACGAGCGCCGACTTGGAGCCTATCCGCTTGACGTAGGCGAGGGTCTTGCCATCGGGGGAGAGGCGGGGGGTGGCGGCGCCGCCGGGGCCGGAGATGAAGGTCTCGACCTTGCCGGTCTCGCGGTCGAGACGGCGGATCGCGTAGATCCCGGCGTGCGGGTCGCGGTTGTACTGGAACCCGCCCCCCGGGGTCATGTCCTCGCTCCAGTAGAGATAGCGCCCGTCGCGCGAGAGCTCGGGCTCGCTCGCGTTCTGCTCCCAGTTGCGACGCTGCGTCAGCTGCAGCCCGTTCCCGCCGCCGATGTGGTAGAGCCACATCTCACCCGCGCCGAGGGAGCGGGTGTTCCGGAAGTGCTTGCGGCCGATCAGGTACTGGCCATCCGGGGACCAGACCGGGTTGCTGACCTGGCGCTCGCGCTCTTTCGTGATCTGACGGGCGTTCCCGCCGTCGATGTCCATGATCCAGAGGTTCTCGAGCCCATCGCGGTCGCTCGTGAAGGCGATCCGCTTGCCGTCGGGGCTGAAGCGCGGCTGGGTCTCGTACGCCAGACCACCCCGCAGCAGCTTCGCCTCGCCCCCCTCGATCGGGAGGAGGTATATATCGCCGAGGAGGTCGAAGACGAGGGTGCGGCCGTCCGGGCTGACGTCGACCGAGATCCAGGTACCTTCGTCGGTGTGGAACTCGATCTCGCGGACCGGGCCGTGCGGCTCGGTGATGTCCCAGCGGGCAGATTTCTCCGCGGCGGTGTTCTTCTCCTGAGCGACTGCCTGACCTGGCAGGAAGAGGAGTGCGGCCAGGATACCGGTGGATAGGATCTCGCGCATGGACAGCTCCCGTCGTAGGTCGTCGCACCAGTGGCGCGGGTGGAACAAACCGAAGACTGAGTGCAAGATAACCCACTCGGCGGGCGTCGTCCACTCGATTCCGTAGGCGACGACGTACGGCGCCACCCCCCGCGGCATATGTCACTTCCATCCCCTGGCCCCGGCCTTCGCAAGATGCTATTATGACCTTCTCCTCATAATCGAGATAGCGTCGTACAAATCGTGGGTGCGCGTGGACGCATCCTCGCCGTCGACCCATCACCAGGAGATCTTGCCCATGTCGAGAAGGTGGTCGTACCCTCGCTGGGGGGTATTGCTGACAGCGCTCCTACTGTCCAGTACGGGCGCGCTCGAGGCACAGAACCGGGTCACATCCCCGAAGGAGTTCTTCGGCCACGAGATCGGGGCCGACTACGTCCTCCCCAACTACCAGCAGCTCACGGCGTACTGGAAGAAGCTCGAGTCCGAGTCGGACCGGATGAAGCTGGTGGAGATCGGGAAGACGGCCGAGGGGCGCACGCAGCTGATGGCGATCGTGACGTCGCCCGAGAACCACAAGAACCTGGAGCGTTACAAGGAGATCAGCCGCCGGCTCGCGCTGGCCGAGGGGCTGACGGATGAAGAGGCGCGCCGCCTCGCCAAGGAAGGGAAGGCGGTGGTCTGGATCGACGGCGGGCTGCACGCGACCGAGGTGCTCGGCGCGCAGCAGTTGATGGAGACGCTCTATCAGTTCGTCAGCAAGAACGACGAGGAGACCCTCCGGATCCTGGACGACGTCATCATCCTCTTTGTCCACGCGAACCCCGACGGCCACGACCTGGTGGCCGACTGGTACATGCGGGAGGAGGTCCCGACGCGGCGCCGGACGACCGGGATCCCGCGGCTCTACCAGAAGTACGTCGGTCACGACAACAACCGGGACTTCTTCGCGTCGACGCAGCCGGAGACGAAGAACATCAACCGGCAGCTCTACCTGGAGTGGTTCCCGCAGATCGTCTACAACCACCATCAGACCGGTCCGTCGGGGACGGTGATGTTCGCGCCGCCGTTCCGCGATCCGTTCAACTACGTCTACGATCCTCTGATCGTGAGTGGGCTCGACCTGGTCGGCGCGGCGATGCATCATCGCTTCCACGCGGAGGGGAAGCCGGGTGTGACGATGAGGAGCGGCGCGAACTACTCGACCTGGTGGAACGGCGGTCTGCGGACGACGGTCTATTTCCACAACATGATCGGTCTCCTGACCGAGACGATCGGGAACCCGACGCCGATCGAGATCCCGTTCCGGGTGGAGCGTCAGCTCCCGCACGCCGACCTCCCCTTCCCGATCGCGCCGCAGAAGTGGCATTTCCGCCAGTCGATCGACTACTCGGTGACCGCGAACTACGCGGTGCTGGATATGGCGTCGCGGTACCGGGAGACCTTCCTCTACAACATCTATCGGATGGGCCGCAACTCGATCGAGAAGGGTAGCCAGGACAGCTGGACGGTCTACCCGAAGCGGATCGATAAGGTGCGGAAGGCGATCCAGGCGGACAGCAAGGCGGCGGGCACCACGGCGGCGGTCGCGAGCCGCAACGATTCCGAGCGGTACTACGGCATGCTGCGCGACCCCGCGCTGCGCGACCCGCGCGGGTACATCATCCCGGCGGACCAGCCCGACTTCCCGACCGCGGCTAAGTTCGTGACCGCGCTCCTCGAGACCGGGGTCACGGTGCACCGCGCCACGGCGGAGTTCACGGTGAACGGCAAGAAGTACCCGGCCGGCTCGTTCGTGGTGAAGACGGCGCAGGCGTTCCGTCCGCACATCCTCGACATGTTCGAGCCGCAGGACCACCCGAATGACTTCCGCTACGAGGGCGGCCCGCCGATCCCGCCGTACGACAACGCGGGGTGGACGCTGGCCTTCCAGATGGGGATCAAGTTCGATCGTATCCTGGACGGCTTCGATGGTCCGTTCGAGAAGATCACCGGCACGGTCGCGCCGCTCCCGCCGGGGAAGGTGAACGGCAACGCCGGGAAGGCGGCCGGGTTCGTCCTCTCGGGGCGGTACAACGACGCCTTCCGCGCGGCGAACCGCCTGCTGGCGGCGGGCGAGACGGTCTATCGTCTGGCGCAGCCCTGGACGCAGGGCGGGAAGACCTACGAGGCGGGGAGCTTCTACATCGTCTCGCGGGGTTCGACGGCGGGCGCGGTCCAGAAGCTCGCGACGGAGCTGGGGCTGAACTTCGACGCGGTCGGCGGGAAGCCCTCCGGCGAGCAGTACCAGCTGCGGCAGCCGCGGATCGCGCTCTGGGACCGCTACGGCGGTTCGATGCCCTCGGGTTGGACCCGCTGGATCCTGGAGCAGTTCGAGTTCCCGTTCAAGGTCGTCTACCCGCAGGAGCTCGACGCCGGGAAGCTGCGTGAGAAGTACGACGTCATCGTCTTCGTGACCGGGGCGATCCCCTCCGGCCGCGGGTCGGGCTCGTCGCAGCCGAGCCGGAGCCGGATCCCCTCGGAGTACCACCACATGCTCGGCTCGGTCACGATCGACAAGACTATCCCGAAGCTGCGGGAGTTCCTCGAGGCGGGTGGGACGATCATCACGATCGGGAGCTCGACGAACCTCGCGCGTCACCTCGGCCTCCCGGTCGGGAACAAGCTGGCCGGCGATCGGGGCCGGGCGCTCCCGCGGAGCGAGTTCTATGTCCCCGGCTCGATCCTGGAGGTGCGGGTCGACAACACCCAGCCGCTGGCCTTCGGGATGGATGAGCGGGTGGACGTCTTCTTCGACGAGTCGCCGGTCTTCAAGTTGGAGTCGGCGGCCGCGTCGGCGGGGCTCAAGTCGGTCGCCTGGTTCGACAGCAAGGAGCCGCTGCGGAGCGGTTGGGCCTGGGGCCAACACCACCTCGAGGGTGGTGTCGCGGTCGTCGAGGCGCCGGTCGGGAAGGGTAAGCTCCTCCTCTTCGGGCCGGAGATCCTGCAGCGCGCCCAGCCGCATGGCACCTTCAAGTTCTTCTTCAACGGGTTGACGTTGTACACCGCCGAGCGGGCGCAGGTCAAGTAAGCGACCTGCTCGGCCCGGGCGAGGGCGGCGGCCGCGGGGTGACCACCCCGCGGCCGCCGCCGTCTTTTGGTAGCGACCGACTTGTCGGCCGCCGATTGCCGCACTCGGAATCGGACCATAACTTCCCTCGGCGGGATTGTTGCCGGTCCCACGCCAATCCGGCGGGATAGTCATGGTCAGTTTCGTCACAAAGGAGCTCGCGTTGCGTAAGCTGATCCTCTACGTCCTCCCGATATTCGGAGCCGTTTCGATCTCCGCGGCCCAGAGCCCGCGCATCACCCCGGCTGGTGATCCCTCGGTCCGGAACGACACCATCCACAGCCTGGTGGTCAACGCCGCCGATCACCCCGAGGAGTCGTACATCTACCTACTGGACGATGGTGTCCTGCGGTTCGAAGCGGATGGTCGCGCGAGCAAGACGTACCGGCAGGTGATCCAGATCCTGGACCGGGATGCGGTGGAGACGTGGGGTGAGCAGACCTTCGGCTACTTCAGCTCGCGGGAGAAGCTGACGATCAACTGGGCGCGGGTGCTGAGACCGGATGGCACGGTAATCAGCGAGAAGCCGGCGCACGAGCAGGTCTTCGACGCGCCGGTCCCCGAATCGGCGCCGATCTTCACCGACCGGAAGCTGCACCGTATCTCGCTGAGCGGGGTGGAGCCCGGGACGATCGTCGACTACAGCTACACGATCGAGACGTTGGAGCCGGTCCTGCCCGGCGACTTCTACACCGGGTGGTCGGTGACGACGGGGCGGACGACGCGCCGTTCGCGTCTGATCCTCGACGTCCCCGCCAAGCTGGAGCCGCGGATCCAGGAGCGCAACCTCGGCTCGATGCGGAAGGTACAGGAGGTGGCCGGGCGGCGTATCTACACCTGGGCGGCGGCCGATGTCGAGCGGACCGAGCGGCAGCTCTTCGCCGCGCGGGAGAACACGGTCAACAAGGGGCTGACGATCGCGGGGTGGGTGAGCTGGGCCGACGTGGCCAGGTGGTACCACTCGCTTTCGGCGGATCGCTACACCCTGACCCCCGCGATCGAGGCGGCGCTGGCCGAGGTGGTGAAGGGGGCGAAGACGCGCGAAGACTCGCTGCGCGCCGTCCATCGCTGGGTCGCACAGGATTTCCGCTACGTCTCGCTCTCGCTCGGGATCGGGGGCTACCAGCCCCGGACGCCGGCGGAGGTCTTCGAGACGAAGTTGGGGGACTGCAAGGACAAGGCGACGCTCTTCGTCGCTGTGGCCAGGAAGATGGGGTTCCGCGCCTACCCGGTCCTGATCCAGTACGGTGGCTATACCCGGCGTGAGCTGCCGTCCCTGCACCAGTTCGACCACATGATCGCGGCGGTCGCGACCGACACCGGGTACATCTACCTCGACCTGACGGCGGAGCTGACGCCGTTCGGCGAGATCCCGCCCGCGCTCGAGGGTGAGTTCGGGTTGCTGGTGCGCGAGGACGGGACGGCCGAAGAGCTCGAGATCCCGGAGACGCCGCGGGGGGCGAACCGGTCCATGACCAGGCTCGTCGGCGAGCTGGATGCTTCGGGGACCTTCAAGGGGCGGTACGAGGAGACGATGACCGGGTCGTTCCAGTACGCGGCCCGGGAGGTGTTCAGCGTGAGCCGGAGCGAGCGGGAACGGAACGAGTTGGCGCGGGTCCTGGCCAACACGATCATCAGGGGAGCGCGTGGCGACAGTCTCGTGATCTTCGACGGTAACGACCTCACCGCCGTCCCCCGGATCTCGATCAACCTGAGCAACGGCTCGATGACGCGGAGCTCCGGGAACACCGAGATCTTGACGCTGCCGATGCCGAGCTTCTCGATGGAGCGGATCATCTCGCAGCTCGAGGGGGAGGGCGAGCGCCGGTACCCCTTCGACGTGGAGTCGGTCATCGGGTGGCACGAGCTCTCGTGGGAGTTCGAGGTCACGCTCCCCGAGGGGTGGCGCGCGCAGCTCCCGGCCAACGTCGATGTGAAGAGCGCCTTCGGCGAGTACAGCTCCGAGTACACGCAGAACGGACGTGTGCTGCGGGTGGTGCGTAGGCTCGCCGGCGCGAAGGGGACGGAGCCGCCGAGCGCGAAGGAGGCGCTGATCCAATGGTTGCGCGCGATCTCGGCCGATGCCGTGCCGTACATCGTCCTGGAGAAGCCGGCGGCGGTGGTCGCCGGCAGCTGAGCCGTACAATGCATACTTTCGTGATCGGTGTACCGGTCGTAAGATACGTGATTCCTACGAGCAGTGAACTCAGACCGTCGCAGAGGAGCAGCCATGAACCTGCGCAATGATCAGGTCCGGACCGTCCGGGCGTCCTTCAGCTTTCCAGCCCTCGCCTTGGCCGGCGCGCTCGCGCTGGCGGGGTGCGCGGGTGGCCAGAACCCCGCCACGGAAGAGGGCGCGGTGGCCATCGTGATCCATGGCGGCGCCGGGACGATCACGCGCAGCAATCTGACCCCGGAGCTGGAGGCCGAGTACCGCGCCGCCCTGGAGCAGGCGCTCAGCGCCGGGTACCAGGTCCTCCGCAACGGCGGGAGCAGTCTGGACGCGGTGGTCGCGGCGGTCACGGTGATGGAGGACTCGCCGCTCTTCAACGCCGGGAAGGGCGCGGTCTTCACGAGCGAGGGGACCAACGAGCTCGACGCCTCGATCATGGATGGCGCGACGCTCCAGGCGGGCGCTGTCGCGGGGGTGAAGCGGGTGAAGAACCCGATCCTCCTGGCACGGGCGGTCATGGAGAAGTCGCAGCACGTGATGATGACGGGCGCTGGGGCGGAGAAGTTCGCCGAGGAGCAGGGGCTCGAGCTCGTCGACCCGTCGTACTTCTTCACGCAGCGGCGGTGGGAGCAGCTGCAGCGGGCGAAGGAGAAGGAGGCGGGGGCGCAGCTCACCGCGCAGGCGGGCCCGGACGATCTGAAGTTCGGGACGGTCGGCGCCGTCGCGCTCGACAGCCGCGGGAACCTGGCCGCGGCGACCTCGACCGGCGGGCTCACGAACAAGCGGTTCGGCCGGGTAGGCGATTCGCCGATCATCGGCGCGGGGACCTACGCCGACAACCGGAGCTGCGCCGTCTCGGCGACGGGAACCGGCGAGTACTTCATCCGCGCCGCCGTCGCCCACGACATCTGCTCCCGGATGCGCTACGGCGGGCTCTCGCTCCAGGAGGCGGCCGAGCAGGTGATCATGAAGGAGCTGAAGGAGCTCGGGGGGGATGGCGGGGTGATCGCCCTCGACAGGCAGGGCAATATCGCCATGCCCTTCAACACCGAGGGGATGTACCGGGGCTCGATCGACAAGTCCGGCAAGATGGTGATCGAGATCTATCGTGATTGATTTCAGGATGAGACGTTTCGCGTTGCTGCTGCTCCTCCCCCTCGCGCTCCTCGCCGGGTGCGGGGGCGAGGACGACGTGGCCGGGCCGACCCCGATCGAGGAGGAGGTCTTCGCACCGTCGCTCGGGGTGGACCTGAGCCGGATGACCCGCACGGCGTCGGGGCTCTACCTGGAGGACCTGGTCGTCGGTGACGGGGCGGTGGCGGAGCCGGGGAGGCGGGTCTGGGTCGCCTACACGGGGTGGCTGGTCGATGGCCGGCAGTTCGATTCGAGCGTCGGCCGGGAGCCGATCGACTTCGTCCTCGGCTCCGGGTACGTGATCAAGGGGTGGGACGAGGGGTTGCAGGGGATGCGGGTCGGCGGGTCGCGCCGGCTGGTCATACCGAGCCACCTGGCCGACGGGAAGCAGAAGTATGGGACCATACCGGCGTATGCGACGTTGGTGTTCGAGGTGGTGCTGACGAAAGTGGAGTAGGGATTAGGGGCCAGGGGTTTGGGATTCGGGGGTCGGGGGTCAGGGATCAGGGATTCGGGGATTGGGATTCGGGGGGGGCGATTGGTGGAGGTGGGGACAGCTGGTGGTGCGCTGCTGGGGCGCGCCACCGGCTGTTTTCGTTTGGGCTACGTCGTTTCTTCTCTTCCCTCGTCGTGTCGTGTCTTTTCTGCCTTCTCCCGTTCCTTTCCCTATTCCTCGGCGTCCAGGGCGAAGCGTCGGGTCAGGTAGTCGGCCATGTCTTGGAGGAAGCGGGCGTCGGAGGGGAGGCCGAGGGAGGTGGTGGGGACGGGGGTGGGGTGGGCGTGGGCGAGGTCGCGGAGGCGCTCGAAGAGGGCCTCGAACTGCTGGCCGATGAGGGCGCCGTCGGCGCCGAGATCGCCATGGCGGATGGCGGCGCAGGCGGCGTAGAGCTCGTCGTGGAGCGGCTGGAGGTGGACCGGGGGGGCGGCCGGGTCGAGCCGTGCGGCGGCGGTGCGGATAGCGTCCCGCAGCGCGCGGAGCCGGGGCTCGGCGGGGGCTGCGGTGGTCGCGGCCGCGGTGGGGCCGGCCGTGGTCGAATACGTCGTTTCCAGGATAGGGGTCGCGGTGCCGGGTACGGGCTCCAGCGGCTCGGGCCGATCCGGCATCTGCGACCCGCGCGGCTTACTGATCGGCCAACCCGGGATCGGGCCGGGGTTGTAGAAGATACTCATGCTGCCAACTGCCTCGATATGTATTCGACGACGTCGTCCAGTCCTCTAGTGTGACGTGGGGCGCCACCCTTGCGGGCGCCCCTGTTTCCTGCCGCTCTCGCGTCCTAGTTCACTTCGCCGGCCGTGCCGGTGGCTGCGCGTCCACCTCGAGGAGGAGGTCAAGGATGGTCTCGACCGCGGACTTGTAGAACTCGGGGTGGATGCGGGCGAACTCGTCGCTTGGTTTGTGGTAGTCCGCGTGGTCCTCGACCCCGAAGTAGAGGAAGGGGATCCCGCGGGCGTGGAAGGCGCCGTGGTCCGACGCGTTCGTCCAGTCCTCGGTGCGGGGGTCGCCGCTGTCGTGACCCATCAGGAGCTTGATCCCGGACCTGGCGGCCACCCGCTCCACGTACGGCTTGAGGAATGGGTAGTGCCGGGTGCCGACCGCGTAGAGCTCGTTGCGGTCGTTCCGGCTGATCATGTCCATGTTCAGGTTGATCACCACCGACTCCATAGGTATCGGCGCCTTGGCCACGAAGGCGCGGGCGCCCTGGAGGCCGTGCTCCTCGGCGTCGAACGCGACGAAGACGACGCTGTGCGACGGGGGGTGCGCGCGGAGGTAGCGGGCGAGCGCGAGGAGCGCGGCGGCGCCGGCGGCGTTGTCGTCCGCGCCGTTGTAGATCGAGTCACCCCGCTCGTCTGGCCGGCCAATGCCGAGGTGGTCGAAGTGGGCGGTGACCACGATGTAGCGCTCCGGCTCCCGTGTCCCGGTGATGTAGCCGACGACGTTGGTCCCCTGGTACTCCGTCGAATCCCGTCGCCCGCGGAAGGTGAACTCTTGCGTGTACGACCCTGCGAGCGGCTGCAGCCCTGCACTACGGAACCCTTCCACGAGGTACTCGCGCGCCCGGGCGTTGCCTGGAGTGCCGGCGCGCCGGCCGCCGAGCTCGTCGGAAGCCAGGAACTCGAGGTCCTTGAGCATGCGCGAGGCATCGATGCGCGACTTCGCCACCTCGGTACCGGATTGGCCGGTCTGCGCGCACGCCGCGCCGGGGAGCCCGGCGAAGAGGAGGAGGCCCGTGAGCAGGAAACGTAGCCCGAGCGAGTGTTGCTTGACGGACATGGTCGACCCTCTGGCTGCAGGTTCGTGCGTGTCGCTGCTCGAGATACCCTCGCACATATGCAAAAGTACCGCAAGGGGGAGTACACCCCGCCTACGCCGCAGGTATCGAGCAGCCGCATGCGGTATGAGCTGCCGTATTCGGTATCGCCGAGCCCCGACTCACCCGTTGGCGGCCCGGTGATCCGCGTTCGTCAGCAGATAAGAAGGGTGCTCCAGCCCGGTCGGGGGGTAGAGCTCGGCGTGGGTGTAGCGGAACCCGAGCTTGGTGAGGAGGTGGCGCGAGGTGTCGTTCCGCGGGTGGTGGCCAGCGAAGAGGGCGGTGGCGCGCAGGGTGTCGAAGGCATACGCGATAACGGCTCGAGCGGCCTCGGTGGCGTAGCCCCGGCCCCAGTGCGCGGGGCGGAGGTGGAAGCCGAGCTCGAAGACACGCTGCTCGGGTCGGTACGGGCGGAGCCCGCAGCACCCGACGTGCTCGCCGGTAGAGCGGAGGAAGATCGGCCAATACTGGACGCCGTGCGCCGCCAAGTGATCAGATTCCCGCGCCAGCCGCTCCCGCACCGCCGCCTCGGAGAAAGGGCCGCCGATCCACTCGGTCACCACGGGATCACCCCAGAGGGCCAGCGCCAACTCGAGATCAGCTCCGGTCCAGGTGCGGAAAGTCAGACGCGGCGTGGCCTGGGGGTGACTGGTGGGAAGGGTGGGCTCGGTCATCTCGGTACGTTCCTCCGAATCATTATGCGGCCATCGCCCGGTGCGTCGGGGCCGGTGGCTGGAAGATACTACCCCTGATGGCGCCAAGCGATTGCGGATGTCCGGCCGGCGGTGCCGCTGCCAGGGCTCCGCTCCCCCCGATTCCGCTCCAGGAGAGCACGCCGTGCCAACGAAGCAGATCATGGTGCAGCCGCATCCGGCATGATCCCCTATGACGTCGAGGCACATGAATTGCCCTAACATATTGATACCACGTGGTTTAGATATATATCACGCACTGCCGGGAGGGTGCTATGGCACGTGGAGAAAAGCAGGGGTTCACCGACAAGTTGAAGCAGAAGGCGTCCAATATCGTCAAGGATATCACCGGGGGTGGCCGAAACGGGCAGACGGGTCGTTCGAAGAAGTCGGCGTCCGGCCGAGGTCGCTCGGCGTCGCGGCAGAGTAACGACCGCGAGGGGCTGAGCGCGCAGCGGACGAGTAGTCGTGGCAACGGCATGGGCGCTTCGAGCCGGAGCAACTCGAACCGCGGCGGCAATGCGAGCACCTCGCGGGGGTCGCAGCAGCGTTCTTCGTCGGCGAAGCGATCGTCGAGCTCGCGGCAGGCGCGCGGGCGAGGGAGCTCTCGTTAGCGAGGGCGCCGGCCGGTGATCGGCCGGCGCGGCCGTCGACTATCTGACCGACCATACCGGCGGGTTGAGCGAGCGCTTCGCCCGAACGCCCGCCGGTTGGTCTATTCTGCCGCACGATCGGGAGGTTACGCGGATGGAGCCGCGGCGAGCGGCCCGGCGCCGTCGAGCTACCGGCCGTTCCCGGTGCCCGCGGCCATGGCAGGCCTGTAATCCGGGTCGTTGGCCACGTCGACCCCGATCCGCAAGGCGACGTCGGCGTAACGCTGGAGTCCGACCATAGGGTACTCCGGGTGCCATTCATCACCGGGCTGATGGTATCGCTCCCAGCGGTGTTGGAGCGCCTCCTTCTCCGCGCGGGTCACCCCCTCCCAATCCTGGCCGGGGATGATGAAGATCGCCGGTACCCCGCCGCGGAGGAAGGGCCAGTGGTCGGAGTTGGGTGAGGTGTCGGTCAGCTCGGCCTCCCAGCCGTTGCGGGTTACGACCTCACGGGCGCGGGGGCCGAGGGTGGAGAGCTTCCCGCCGGCGAGCCGCCAGTTGCGCGGCGGCGCGGGAGGCGCGCCGGCGTCGAGGTTGATGACGGCGACGACCTTCTCCAGCGGCACGGCCGGCTCGGTGACGTAGTAGCTCGACCCCAGCAGCCCGCGCTCCTCGCCGGTGAAGAAGAGGAAGAGGACCGAGCGAGCCGGGGGAGCATCACGGAGCGCGGCGGCGATCGCCAGGAGCATCGCGGTGCCGGCGGCGTTGTCGGAGAAGCCGTTGTAGATCGAGTCGCCTCGCTGGTCAGGGGCGCCGATCCCGAGGTGGTCGTAGTGGGCGGTGTAGACGACGACTTCGTCGGCGAGCGCCGGGTCGCGCCCCGGGATCCGCGCGGCGATGTTGGCCGCCGGTAGCGCTCGTGTCCGTACACGGATCGTGGCATCGATCCGCCGGGCGAGGGTGATGGCGCGGAACGGCCTGGAGCCGTCGAGGGCGTCGCGGGGGATCGGCGCGTCGGCCAGGAGCGCCGCGGCGAGCCGGGGGCCGGCGATGACGAGCGGGAGGTCGGGCTGCCAGACGGGGTTGTCGACCGGGGCGTCGAGCGCGAGACGGGCTGGGCCGTAGGCGGCGGCGAGCTGGCGGAAGCCGGCGTCGTCCGGGACCAGGAGCACGACGCCGGCGGCACCGCGGCGTTTCCAGTCCGGGACGAGGTCGAGCGCGGTACGGCCGAGGGTGCCGAGGATGACGACGACCTTGCCGTCCAGCGGGCCGACGTCCTCGAGCGCCGCGCGGGCGAGCCCCGCGGTCCCGGCGAAGATGGCGGTGCCGGCGAAGTCGCGGAAGGCACCGAGCGCGCCGGGGGCGAGGATGAAGTCGTGATTCGGTTTGAAGACGACGGAGTCGCGCCCCTCCTTCCCTTCCTCGCCGGTCCCTTCTGCCGCGACGTCTGCGATCACGACCCGGGAGTCGATGGAGTCGAGGGTGGCCTCGCGGAGCGGGACCGGGAGGAGGTAGGCGCTGTCGGGGCCAGCGCCCGGGACCCCGAGCTCGTGCAGCTGGTCCACGATGTAGCGCGCCGCCCGTTGCTCGCCCCGGGTCCCGGTGCCACGCCCTTCGAGGGAGTCGTGGGCGAGGACGCGGGTGTGCGCGCGGATGGCGAGGGTGTCGATCGTCTGGGCGGCGAGCCGGTTGGGCGCGAGGGCGCACGTCGCCACGGCGAGGAGGAGGGCGGCGCCGAGCGCGGTGGGGCGGAGCGGGGTGGTCGGGCGATGTCGTCGCATAGCAGGAAGTTCTGGTCGGGGGTCAGTACCCCGCGCCGGAGTGGAAGGTGCCGTCGTCAGACGACGCGATTCGGGCCGGCGACGTGGTCGTTGCCGCCGGCCCGGTGGCCCCCCTGCGCGGGTGGGCGGTGCGTGCCCGATCAGCCCAGGTCGGTGTACCCTTCCAGCACCTTGTCGGCGTAGCCGTTGTCGGGGTTGCCGCCGCGGGCGAGGACCCGGTCGACGGTGCCGGGGCCGCGGTTGTAGGCGAGGAGCGCGAGGCGGACGTCGCCTTTGTACTTGTCGATCAGGTCGCGGAGGTAGCTGAACCCCAGGTTCAGATTGAGGCGCCGGTCGTAGAGGTCTTCGGCGGTGGTGCCGGGCCGGAGCCAGCGCGCGGTGCGGGGCATGACCTGGGTGAGGCCGCGGGCGCCGACGTTGCTGATGGCGTGGTCGTCGAAGGCGCTCTCGGTCTTGACGAGGCCGAAGGCGAGCTCGGGCTCGATCCCGTTGGCGACGGCGGTGTCGTGGATCAGCTCGGCGAGGTTGCGGGAGATCCCGTAGACGACGGTGGCGCCTTCGATGGTGGCTTCGCGGATGTCCTCGTCGCGCAGCGAGGCGAGGCGTCGGCCGACATCCTCTTCGACCGAGCGGCGGGCCACGGGGCGGCCGGGGAGGCGTTGTTCGGCGATGGTCCGGGCGCTCTCCACGGTGGGTCGCTCGCCGCCGGCGATGCCGCCGGCGAGCGGCAGGGTAGCGCCGGCCAGGGCGGCGCCGACGATCGGTTCGCGGTAGCGCCGGGCGAAGCGGCGGCCGCGTCCGACGATGTCTTCCGGGCTCTCTTCCGACTCACGCCACCGTTTGCGGGCGCGTTCTTTCATGCGGCCGAGCTCGTCGAGGTAGTGCCGCCAGCGCTGGCCGTAGCGTCGGTGGCCGGGCTCGCCGGCGTCGAAGGCGAGGTAGCGGCTGTACGGGGCGCGGGGGTGGGGTGCGGGGCGCCGGCCGCGGGCGCGTTGGGGTGCGTGTCGCCGGTACCAGTGGTCGTAGTCATAGGGCGGGGGCGCGTAGGAATCGTGGAACGAGCGGGTTCGGTAGTAGTAGCGGCTCCTCATGCACCTACCCTCCGGCGACTCTGTCCGGTGCCCGCGGGACCGGGCTCTGCTCTCCGAGGGTGCAGCATCTATGCCCGGTCGGCGGGTTGGATCAGCGCGTGAGTCGCTGGAGCTCGCAGCGCGTGACCCCGATCGTGCCGGGTGATCTGGCCAGCCCCGCTTCGGAGGCGAGGAATATCGTGCCGTCGTCCGTTATCTCGACCCCTTCGCCTTGCGGTTCCGCGAGGGGGTCGAGGGAGAGGCCGGGTGGTGGCAGGGCCGGGGCGAGGGTGCCATCTGGCCGGGGGCGGTAGAGCTGGAGGGCGCTATAGCTCCTGACGGCGACCCAGCGGCCGTCCGGGGAGGCGCTGGCGGCGGTGATCTGGTAGGGGATCGGGAGGGCGTCGTCGCTCAACGCCTGGACCAGTTCGAGGGTCACGGTCTCGCCCGCGCGGAGCGGCGCCGGGTAGCGGAAGAGCTCGGCCGGGTGCTTGCGGCCCTTGGAGATGAGGTAGAGCCCCCCGTCGGGGAGGAGGTACATCGCCTCGACATCGCGTGGGCCGTCAGGATACTGGAACGGGAAGCGTTCGGCCGTGGCGCTGACGGTGTCACCGGGGGCGGGTTCGGGGATGCGGTAGATCACGCCGTGGTCGTGGCGGAGGCGGTTGTCCCCTGTGTCGGCGATGTAGATGCAGTCGCCGGTCGGGCAGGTGCCGAGGGCGATGTCCTCCCAGTCGCGGTTGGTCGCGCCCGTCACCCGGACCCGCGCCTGGATCCGACCGGTGGTGTCGGCGGCGTAGACGACGGCGTCGGCTCCGGAGTCGTTGTGCAGCCAGAGGATCCCCGGGTGCCGCCGGCTTGCCGCGACGCCGCTCGCCTCTTTCACCTCCGAGGGGAGGGTGGCGATGCGGCGGGGTGTGGAGCAGGGGGCGGCGCTGGCGACGCGCGCCTGGTCACTGTCCGGAGCCGCGTCGTGCTGACCGCAGGCCGTGAGTATCGGGATCGTCAATGCGAGTAATACCGGGAATCTCATCTGAGCGTCGTCGGACGGCAAAATCGGTATCATGGCTGCGCCAGGCGCCGACCCCAGACGGTGCAACGCGTGGTGTGCCATGGGTCGCGGCTGGTCTGGCGGCAGTCCGGCTTCGGCCGAGTCAGGTTCGTGTCAGGCCGGATCCGTGCAAGGTAGCATATCACCCGCGCAGTTGCGAGGTGTGCCCGGGGTGTGGGGTCACGGGGCGGGGAGCCAGAGGGTGAAGGTGGCGCCGTGGCCGGGTCGGCTCTCGACGGTGATGTCGCCTCCCATGGCGCGGGCGAGGTGTCTGCTGATGGCGAGCCCTAGCCCGGTCCCCTCGCCTCGTTCGGGGTGGAGCCGGGTGAACTCTTCGAAGATACGTTCCTGCTCGGCGAGGGCGATACCTGGCCCCGAGTCGCTGACGGTGATGGCGAGCCAGCGGCCGGAGTGGGCGGCGGGGAGGTTGGGGCGGATGGCGTGGCCGGGGGTGGTGATCTCGGTCCTGATCGTGATGGACCCCGGCGCCGGGGTGTACTTGATGGCGTTGGAGAGGAGGTTGCCGACCACCTGTCGGACGCGTTCGGAGTCGATGTCGAGCTCGGGGAGGGAGTGGGGGGTGGCGCACTCTATCTCGATCCCGTTCTCGATAGCTTTGGGACGGTACTGATCGATGATGCTGTTGACGAGCGCCGTGGGGTCGGTCGGTTGGGGGTCGAAGCGGAGTTCGCCGGCCTCGGCGCGGGCGAGTTGGACGAGGTCGTCGAGGAGCCGGATCATGGAGCCGGTCGCGGTCCTGATCCTGGCCACGTACTCCCGGTGCGCCGGGGTGAGCTCGCCTCCGACCTCGGATTCGAGGATATGCGCGTAGCCGTCGATCGCGCCGAGGGGGTTCTTGAGGTCGTGGGTGAAGCCGCGGATGAAGCGAGCCTTGCTCTCGAGGAGCCGTTCCAGCTCCATGCGCCGGGACTCGGCCTCCTCGACGAGGGAGATGCGCTGCAGGGCGAAGGCGGCGAAGTCGGCCACGATCTGTAGCCGGTCGAGTGCCAGGTGGGGAGGGGTACGCGAGCCGGGGGGCGAGGGGACGAGGACTAGCGCACCGATCGGCTGGTTCCCGCTGAGTAGTGGTGCGGCGAGTATCCAGCGGGGGGTGGGGGTGGGCCGGGGTTGGTCGGCGGTCGCCGCGCGGTCGAGGTAGACCGGGTAGCGTGTCGCAGCGCTCCGTCGCGTCGGCGAGTCGAGGTAGGGGAATCGGGTCCCGGGGGACGGTACCTCCCGGCCGACGGCGGCGATCACCTCGACGACGTCGCCCTCGGGGTGGACGAATTCGATGTATGCACCGACGATCGGCGCGAGCGCCATGGTCCCGACGGCGATCTGTTCCGCGGCCTCGGTGCGGTCGGTGACCGACATGAGCCGGTGTGTGAGTTCGATGAAGACCATCTCCTGCTCGGCGCGCCGGGCGAACCGATCGGCGAGGACGCGGTATTGGCGGAAGCTCCAGCCGATGACCCCCACACAGACCAGCCCCAGGCCGGCGAGGATGGTGGTCAGGAGGGCGAGACGAGTCGAGCCGATGGAACGTAGATCCTGCAAGAACGGCAGGTAAGGCAGCGCGACGAGGAGGAGGCAGAGGAGCCCCAGGGAGGTCAGCAGCAACCCAGAATGGTGCGAGGTTACCGGATCGGGCGTTCGATCCTGGTATTGCCACGACGTAGGGAGATCGCTGGCCATCGTACTCCTGCCAGGAGCGGTGGTTGGACAGAGAGAGCTGGAGGCGGTGCAGGAGGTGTGCCAGGTATGAGGAGCGGACCGGGCCGTGAGTGGGGCCCGGTCCGCTACTGGCGATACGACGAGTAGCGTCTCAGCGCGCCAGGAGGTCGGCCAACCGGAGGACGGCTTTCTCCAGGTTCTCCTCGGAGGTCGCGAAGGAGAGTCGGACGAAGCGGTCGTCACCGAACGCCGCGCCGGGCACGAGCGCGACCCCAGCCTTCTCGAGGACGAGCTTGCAGAACGCGATCGAGTCGGACGTCTCGGCGTCGTAGAACTGGTCTACCCGGAAGAAGAGGTAGAACGCGCCCTCGGGCTGGACGTAGGAGATGGACGGCAGGTGCGTGCGGAAGCGGTCGAGGAGGAGGTCCCGCCGCTTCTGGAAGGTGCGCACCATGGCCGTGACCGCCTCGGCCTCGAGCGGTTCGGCGTTGTAGGCGGCGAGTGCCGCGTACTGCGCCGGGGTGCAGATGTTGGAGGTCGCGTGGCTCTGGAGCGCGCTCAACCGCGCGGCCAGGGCGGGATCGGAGTAGGAGAACCCGACGCGCCACCCGGTCATGGCGAAGCGCTTGGAGACCCCGTCGATGAGGACGGTCTGGCGGATGAGCTCCGGGTCGAGGTCGAGGATCCCCGGCGCGCGGGAGCCGGTGAAGCAGATCTCGCCGTAGATCTCGTCGCTGATCACCCAGATGTCGCGCTCGGCCGCCCAACGCATGATCGCTTCCAGCTCCGGCAGGGAGTAGACCGCGCCGGTGGGGTTGGACGGGGAGTTGAGGATCAGCCCCCGGGTCTGGTCGTCGGCGACCGCGTCGAGCTCGGCGGGGGTGAGCTTGAAGCCGCGCGCCGGGTCGCCCGGCACCTCGACCGCGGTGGCGCGGGCGAGCTGGATCAGCGCCGGATAGCTCGTCCAGTACGGGGTCGGCAGGAGGACACGGTCCCCCGGGCCGAAGAGGGCGAAGAGGGCGTTGAAGAGCGCCTGCTTCGCGCCGTTGCTGACGACGACCCCGGCCGGGTTCACCTGCCGGTCGAAGCGGCGGGAGAGCTCCTCGGCGATCGCCTTGCGCAGCTCGGGGATCCCGGGGGTCGCGGTGTAGCGCGTCTTGCCGGCGTTGATCGCCGCGATCGCGGCCTCGCTGATGAAGGCCGGGGTACGGAAATCCGGCTCGCCGGCGCTGAGGTCGATGATGTCGTGGCCCTTGGCTTTCAGCTCGTTGGCCAGAGCGGCCACCGCCAGGGTGGCGGACGGCTCTATCCCTTTGATATTCTCACTGACTCTCACGGTCTACTCCGGTGTCGGGTTGTCTTGACAAGACGCGGAAAAATAAGGGGTACGGGTGTGGCCGCAATATCCCGTCGCGGGGGGGCGGGCACGGGTGACCGGGTCCTGGGGTGGAGCGGTGGCTTGCAACCTGTCGAGTGGGGGTGCAGATTGTGTTTCCGTCAGGTTGTGACACGCTTTTCATCGAGCTTGGGATGGTTGAGAGATGGCCGAATACGAGCGGCTCACCGCGACCGGCGTGAGCGAGGTGCTGCGCCTAGCTGAGGAGATACTGAAGGAACGGCTGCCGATCGAGAAGACGGCTGCCGATCATCACTCGGTCACCCTGTCCGGTGGCGATGGGACGGTGACGATCGAGGCGCATCGTCATGGCTTCGAGACGGTGGTGCGTGCCCGGACCGATCAGCTCCGGACGTCGCGGCTGGATCTGGAGACGCAGTATTTCCTGAACAAGCTGCCGTACCAGCCGGGGGAGGTGCGGAAGCGTTGAGGCGGGTGGGCCCGCGCTATCGAGCTGGTGGCGCGGAGTCCACGCGGGGCAGATGCGGTCCGCCGCCGCCGGGGAGCCGGCGGCGGCGGACGTCGTTTAATCGTTGGCGGTGCGCTCGGCGGTAGCCGCCCACTGCGGCTCGGGCTTCGGGTTGTCGCGTTCGGCGAGGAACTGCTTGGTCTCGCGCGCCACGACACCCGAGAGGAGGAGGAGCCCGATGAGGTTGGGGATCGCCATGGCCCCGTTCATGACGTCGCTGAAGTCCCAGACGACCTTGAAACCGCTGGCCGCGGAGCCCCACTCGAGGACGGCGGAGCCGAGGAAGGCGCAGCCGATGAAGATGATCCGGTAGAGCGGGATGGCACGGGCACCGAAGAGATACTCGACCGAGCGTTCGCCGTAGTAGGCCCACCCGAGGATGGTGGAGAAGGCGAAGAAGGCGAGGCCGAGCGCGACGATGCTGCCGCCCCACTCCCCCGGGAGCCCGGTCTGGAAGGCCGCGGCGGTCAGCGGCGCGCCGGTCAGGGCGGCGCCGGTCACGGGGTCGGCCTTGGTCCAGGCGCCGGTCGCGATGATGGTGAAGCCGGTGATCGTGCAGACGACGATGGTGTCGATGAAGGTCTGCGTCATCGAGACGAGCCCCTGGCTGGCCGGGGACCTCGTCTGCGCCGCGGCCGCGGCGATGCCACCGGAGCCGAGGCCGGACTCGTTGGAGAAGATCCCGCGGGCGAAGCCCATACGCATCGCGTCGCGGACGGTGGCGCCGAGGAAGGCGCCGAAGGCGGCGGTGGGGGTGAAGGCGTCGACGAAGACGAAGCGGACGATGTCGGGGATCCCGCGCCAGTTGATCGCCAGGACGGTGAGGCCACCGAGCAGGTAGAAGATGATCATGAACGGGACGAAGATGCTGGTCACGCGACCGATGCTCTTGATCCCGCCCAGGATGACCAGCCCGGCGAGGACCGCGATGACGATCCCGGTCCCCAGCGCGGGGACGCCGAAGGACGAGCGGAGGGCGTCGGCCACGGAGTTGGACTGGGTCATGTTGCCGATGCCGAAGGAGGCGAAGACGGCGAAGAGGGCGAAGAGTCCGCCGAGGAGCTTACCTACGGGGCCGCCGATACCGCGGGAGAGGTAGTACATCGGGCCGCCGGCCATGTTGCCGCGGGCGTCGACCTCGCGGTAGCGTACACCGAGCACCGCCTCGGAGTACTTGGTGGCCATCCCGAAGAGGCCGCTGATCCACATCCAGAAGAGGGCGCCCGGCCCACCGGCGGCTATCGCGGTCGCGACCCCGGCGATGTTGCCGACGCCGACCGTGGCGGCGAGGGCGGTCATCAGTGCCTGGAAGTGCGAGATATCACCCTCGCCGCCTTCTTCCTTGCGCTTGACGAGCGCCAGCCAGAGGGAGTACTTGAGCTCGCGGAACTGGATACCGCGAAGCAAGAGGGTGAGATACACCCCTGTGCCGAGGATGAGCACGATAATGGGGATACCCCAGACTACGTTGCTTACCGTGCTGAGCCATTGCTGAATGGTGTCCATCGTTCTCCTTCAGCGGGAGGATCCGACCTTCGGATGCCGGGTCTGTGATAGAGATCTTGGACCAATGGGCCCGGGAAGTGGTGAGGCGGACCGCGAGCGGCGGTTGTCTGGCCGATACTGGTATAAGCTCGACGGTGGCCCTGGCGCGCCTCCCAGTGGGGGCGTACCGACCGTTCGGCAGTTGGTTCCGTTCGCTGGCAGTCTGACGGGACAAGATATGCACCTGGGCAGCGATCGTGCAACCCTGTTATATTGTCCGGACTGATTGACAACCTTTGTGAGGGGTAGGCATGGCCGAGTTGTTCGAGGAGCTCGGGTTGCGGCCGGAGTTTGTCGCCGCGGCACGGGAGAGGGGATACACGGTTCCGACAGGGTTGCAGCGCGCTGCGATCCCGGTGTTGAGGCGTCGTGGCAACGCGTTGCTACACGCTGCTGCGGGCGCGGGTACGGTGGCGGCGTATGGTCTGGCGCTGCTGGATCAGCTGGCCGGGGGCGTCGAAGGTAAGGAAGGCACTGCTGGGGTGAAGGCTCTCGTGCTGGTGCCGACGGATGCGGATGCGGCGCGGACGGCGAGTTCGCTGGCCTGGTTCGGCCGGAAGGTCGGGGTTCGCGTGGCGGCGCTGGCTGCCGGCTGGGCGGATCCGGCGGAGTCCGGCGCGGGGCTGGTGGTCGGGTCGCCGGCAGCGGTGGCCGCGGCGGTTCGGGGCTCGCGTCTCAAGCTCGAGGGGGTAGAGGCGTTGGTGGTGGATGGTGCCTCGTCGATCTTCTCGCTCGACGGCGGGGAGGAGCTGGAGACGTTGGTGACGCTGGTCCCGCGCGACGCCCAGCGTGTGGTGATCACGGCGGAGATAGGTGGTGCCGTCGAAGAGTTCGTCGAGCGGCATCTGCGCCGCGCGCTGCGGATCCCGCCGATCCCGGTGGAGGTGCCGGAGGAGGCGCCGGCCGAGGAGCGGCCGATCCGGCGCGTGGACTACCAGGTCGTGATCGAGGGGGAGAAGCTGCAGGCGGCGGCACAGCTGATCGCGGCTGCGGAGCCGGGTCGTTTGCCGGTCGTCTACTGCCGGTCGGCAGCGCGGGCGGAGATGGTGGCGGCCGAGCTGGCGCTGCGCGGGTACGCGACAGTCGTGGCCGAGGGTGGCGCGGAGCTCCCGGTGGGCGGCGAGGTGGTGGTCAGTGCCGGTGTGGTGGAAGCGCCCGCGGACGCGCTGGTCGTCAGCTACGACGTGCCGTTCGACGTGGAGCAGTTGCTCGGGCGGCACGAGCGGGGCGGGACGATCCTGGTCACGCCGCGTGAGCTGGTGCATCTGCGGTTGATCGCGGGGCGCGAGGGGTTCCAGCTGCGGAGCGTCGGCGCCGCGCTCCCCGCGCAGGAGTCGCTGGCGGCGTTCCGGTCGCGGCTGCGTGCCGCGTTGGCGGAGGAGGATATCGGCGCGCAGCTCCTGGTGCTGGAGCCGTTGTTCCAGGAGTACTCCCCCGCCGAGGTCGCGGCGGCGGCGAGTGCGTTGCTGCGGCGTCGCACGCAGGCGCCGAGCGCGGCGCCGGTCGCGCGGACGGCTGCGGCGCCCGCGGCGCCTCTACCGGCGCCGTCGTATGTCCGACTTTTCGTCGGTGTGGGCTCCCGTGACGGGATCGTGCCGAGCGATCTGGTCGGTGCGATCACGGGTGAGGCCCAGGTGAAGGGTGCGCAGATCGGGCGGATCGAGATCAGGGACACCTTCTCGATCGTGGAGGTCGAGAGCGAGATCGCGACCCGGGTGATCCAGGCGCTGAACGGGATCACGTTGAAGGGGCGGAGCGTACGGGTCGACTTCGATCGCCGTGGTGGGACCGCTACCGGGCGTGGCGGTGTGGAGCGACCGCGCCGGCGTATCCCGCGCGAGCGGAGCCATTGAGGTAACGAAAGGGCCGCGCTACCACTCGGTGGCGCGGCCCTTTCGCGTGGATCAGAGGCGATCGTTACTTGATCGCGTCCTTCAGGCCCTTGCCGGCGCGGAAGGAGGGGCTGGTCGAAGCAGCGATCTTGATCTCCTTGCCGGTGCGCGGGTTACGGCCGGTGCGCGCCTTCCGGGTGCGGGTCTCGAAGGTGCCGAAACCGGTGATCTGCACCTTATCGCCCTGCTTCAGAGCGCTCGCGATGATCCCACCCGTGTTGAAGAGGGCATCGACGGCGCGCTGCGCATCTGCCTTGGAGAGATTTGCCCGGGCTGCGAGGTTCTGCACGAGATCGGACTTGTTCATGGTATTGCCCCCTCAAAGGGTTGGAGCTGTGTGAAGAGATAGCACACCCGTCCAGCTACGGGTGGCGAACCGCGTTCTATGGAACGTAATGCCGGGGTGAAGAGGTGCATATCGACCTTGCGTCCTCCAACTCCGGCCGCGATTCTTTTGCCAGAATCTCGGCTCGGCGCGCCGCCGCAAGCAGTGGCGTGCTAGAGTATCGGCGAATAGAGTAGAGCAATCAATGGGTCGAGTCAAGAGAGTTGTGTGCCCGTGCGTGGCCGATCATCTCGCAGAGAGGCCGAATAGAGGGGGGCTCGAGGGGGCCGATTCCGCTCCATCGACTATCCCGGTAAGCCTTGTTCCGACGGGTCGGTGATGACTAATCCATTGCATCAACGCGAGTTGGAGATAGTGCGCGAGATCGCGCAGGCCTTCCTGAGGGCGACGCAGCCACTGGAGGTGTATCGATTGGCGCTGGCGCGGGTGACGGCGTTGGTCAATGCGTCGTTCAGCTCGGTCTTCCTGCGTGACCCGGCTGATCCCGACCTGCTGCGTCTCGTCTGTGCACAGAACTGGCCGCAGTCGTCCGCCCGTTTCCTGAGCCAGCTCCGGATCCGGGTGGGTCGTGGTCCGACGGGGCGTGCGGTAGCGGAGCGGCAGCCGGTGACGGCCGAAGATGTCTTCTCGGACATGACGATGATGGACTGGTGGGAGCCGGCGCGGGAGCTGGGTTTCGTCTCCATGGTCGCGCTGCCGTTGGAGTTCCATGGGGAGGTGGCGGGTGCGCTGAGCTTCTATTTCGCGGAGCCGCATCGTTTCGAGGTCGAGGAGATGCAGCTGCTCTCGCTCGTCGCGGCGCAGCTGGCGGCGACCGCGGAGCGGGCGCAGATGATCGAGAACCTGCAGCTGGCGAACGAACAGCTGCAGCGCCAGAACGCGGAGTTGCAGCTCCGGATCGCGCAGGCGGAGGAGGCGCAGCGACTCAAGGACGAGTTCCTGGCCAACATGAGTCATGAGCTGCGCACCCCGCTGACGGCGGTTTTGGGATACAACTATCTCATAGCCGCCGGCCATGCCGGTCCGGTCACCGAGGCGCAGGCGAAGGCGCTGGAGAAGACGGAGCGGGCGGCCAACATCTTGTTGAAGCTGATGACCGATCTCCTGGAGCTCTCGCACCTCAAGCTCGGTCGGGCGCGGGTCACGGCTTCGTCGGACGAGGCGGTCGAGCTGTTGCAGCGGGCGTTGGAGGAGGTCGGTACCGTACCGGAGGGGATCGAGCTCCGGATCGAGACGCCGTCACAGCGGATACCGCTGGTCACCGATGGGATCAAGGTCGTGAAGATCCTGGAGAACCTCCTCTCGAACGCGTTCAAGTTCACTTCGCGGGGGGAGGTATCGGTCGAGGTGCGGAAGTATTCCGCGCCGGTGGCGTCCGGGGGGCGGAGCCGGGTGCAGTGGGTGGTACGGGATACCGGGATCGGGATCCCGCCGGACCAGCGGGAATACATCTTCGACGAGTTCCGCCAGATCGACGGTTCGTCGACCCGGCTCTACGGTGGGACGGGGTTGGGGCTGGCGCTCTCGTTGAGGTTGGCGAGGCTGCTGAAGGGTGACATCCTGGTGGAGAGCGAGCCCGGCGTGGGGTCGACCTTCACGTTGGATCTACCGATCGATTATCACGAGGCGTGATCCCCGGACGCGGTCGGGGGGGAGCCGATGGTGGAAACGAACTGGAGGGTGCCGCCCCTTGGGGCGGCACCCTCCAGTGCTTGGGCCATGCCGGGCGTTACTTGGACGCGCTGCCGTTCCCGGCCGCGACCGGCATGGGCCGCGGCCGAGTCATCGCCTCCGGCGAGAGGATCTCGTCGAGTTCGTGCTGTGCGAGCCAGCCCTTTTCCAGGACGAGTTCGTAGACGCCACGCCCCGAATCGAGGGCCTCCTTGGCGACCGACGTAGCGCGTTCGTAGCCGATGAAGGGGACGAGCGCGGTGACGATGCCGATGCTATGCTCGAGGAGCTGGCGGATCCGGTCACGGTTCGCGGTGATCCCCAGGACGCAACGCTCGCGCAAGACGATCGCCGCCTGCCGCAGCAGCGACACCGACTGGAAGATGTTGAACGCGATGACCGGCTCGAAGACGTTGAGCTGGAGCTGTCCCCCCTCGGCGGCGATGGTGATGGTGAGGTCGTTGCCGATCACCTGGAAGCAGGCCTGGTTGACGACCTCCGGGATGACCGGGTTGACCTTGCCGGGCATGATGCTGGACCCGGGCTGCATCGGCGGGAGGTTGATCTCCGCCAGGCCGGCGCGCGGGCCGCTGGAGAGGAGGCGCAGGTCGTTGCAGATCTTGGAGAGCTTGACCGCGGTCCGCTTCAGCACACCCGAGAGGAGGACGAAGGAGCCGGTGTCGTTGGTCGCTTCGATGAGGTCTGGGCTCGTCTGCAGGTCGAGGCCGGTCACCTCGGAGAGCTTGCGGCAGACGAGGGGTGCATAGCGCGGGTCGGTGTTGATACCGGTCCCGATAGCGGTCGCCCCCATGTTGATCTCCCTGGTGAGCACGGCGACGTCACGCAGCCGATCGATCTCCTCGCCGAGGGTGGTGGCGAAGGCGTGGAACTCCTGGCCGAGGGTCATCGGCACCGCGTCCTGGAGCTGGGTGCGCCCCATCTTGACGATATCGGCGAACTCCTCGGCCTTGGCCAGGAAGGCGGCGCGCAGGTCGGCGAGCGCCTGCTGGAGCTCCTGGACCGCCCAGTTGGCCGCGATCTTGAGCGCCGTGGGGTACGCGTCGTTCGTCGACTGAGAGAGGTTGACGTGGTTGTTCGGGTGGACGACGGAGTACTCGCCGCGCTTGTGGCCGAGAAGCTCGAGCGCCCGGTTGGCGATCACCTCGTTCGCGTTCATGTTGGTCGAGGTGCCGGCGCCACCCTGGATGACGTCCACGACGAACTGGTCGTGTAGGCGACCTGCCCGTATCTCACGGCAGGCGCGGATGATGGCGTCCGCTACCCGGGGATCGAGGAGCCCGAGCTCGGCGTTCGCCGCCGCGGCGGCTTCCTTCACCGCCGCTAGGGCGTTGATCAGGTGCGGGTACTGCGAGATCGGGATCCCGGTCAGCGGGAAGTTCTCGAGTGCGCGCAGGGTCTGGATCCCATAGTAGTACTCGTCCGGGAGGTCGCGCTGGCCGAGGAGGTCCTTCTCACGACGCAGTCGGCCGAGGGTGTTCGGGGTCCTGTCGCGCTCCGCCAGGGTACGGTTGGCAAAGCGGAGCCGGCTCGCGATGACGCTGCCCGCGCGCCGGAGCAGCAGGGCATAGAGCGCCGGCCGCTCCTGGGCGATCGTGGCGATCGCGGCGGCCGGGATCTCGACGACGGTGGTCGGTTCGACGGCGACGGCCGTGGTCGAATGCGGAGCGTCGTCGACGAAGCACTCCTCGCCGAACGAATCACCAGGCGCGAGCGTGAAGATCACGCGCGGTCCAGTGCTCCAACCCTTCCTGATCTCGACGGCGCCGGATTGGAGGATGCCGAAACTGTTCCGGGGCTGGTTCTCATGGAAGAGGGCTGCGCCGGGCGAATAGCTGTTTACCCGCGCAAACGATGCCAGATACTGCAGTTCATCAGATGCGAGCGAGTGGCCGATGAGGTGCTCGCGGAGCAGCACGGTGATGTCCATGTTCATTGCCGGAAGTACCAGGGAACACATCCGATCTCGCCGTCGTCGGCGGACCGATCAGGTCCGATATATTAGCATCGTTTGATACCCCTGTCCAAGAAAAACGACTCAAGTGGCGGAACCGAGTTCCATTGCGGGGGTGGCGGGGTGGGACGCAGCGGCGTGGTGGTGATGGTTATACGAGCGGAGATACGGACCGAGGTCCCTCGATTCGAGGCGCGGCCGGTTCAACCGCTGGCTCGTCGGCGCCAGAGCGGGTAGGAGGCGCCGGTGATCGCGATGGCTACCGCGGCGCGCCAGGCCAGCGGCAGGAGACTCTTGTAATCCAGACGTTCCATGGTCAACCCGAGGAAGCTGGTCAGTGGCTCGATGCCGATGGTGATGCTGGCGGCCAGGGCGGCGACGACGAAGAGGACGAACGCGGCCGCGCCGGGGAAGCGCGTGTCCATGGCGGACTCGACCAGGAGCAGGATGGGTACGAAGAGGCAGACTGCCAGGGCGCTGGCGAGCGAGTACCAGAGCGCGTGGTTCCAGTCGCCGGCCGAGAGGATGGTCCCGGTGACGACGGCAAACGCGGTCAGGGCCAGGAGCGAGGTGAGGAGCGCGGCGAGTTTGCCGGCGAAGTAAGCTGCCGGTCCGACCAGGTTCCTTATCAGGAAGCTCTCGGCGCCGAGCGCCCGGTCGCTGGCGATGCCGAAGCGTAGCCCGATGATGGCCGCGAGGATGAAGGCGTGGGCGAGGAGCCGGTCATCCTCGGGGCGTGGGGGTAGGGCTCGCCAGTAGAGCCAGTATCCGAAGGCGAGGATGACGGCGAAGGCGAGCGCCGCGACCGGAGTCGTGGGGGCGCGGCCGGTTCGGAACAGCTCGAGGCGGGCGACCGCGGCGGCCTGCCGTAACGTGTTGCGCATCTTCAGCTCTCCTCCGGTAGTCTGATCGGTTTCAAACTACTGCCGTCGTAGCTCAGGATCGGTCCGTGCGAATCCGCCGGGACCTCCTGGTTGGTCGCCACGACGATGACGGTGTCGCGCGCGCGTGCGCTCAGGTAAGAGGCTAGTCTCTGCTTGGCCGGCGGCGAGAGGTGTTCGAACGGTTCGTCGAGTATCAGGAAGGGGGCGGCGCGTTGGAGGAGCGCCTGGAGCGCCAGCCTCTTCGCCTCGCCTGTCGAGAGGCGATCCACTCGCTTGTGGGCCAGCGCGGAATCCGGGACCAGCCCCGGGTCGAGCGGGTAGCGGCTCTCCGCGGGGTAGATCCGATCTACGAAGGCCTGCCAGGCGCCAACCGTCGTCAGGTCCGGGAGTCCCATCGCGGGGTGGTAGTAGAGGACGGCGGGGCTCCGCCCAGCCGGTGCGGTATGGGTCACCGTCCCGGTCGCGGCGCGCTCCCGTCCGGCGAGGACGCGGAGCAGAGAGGACTTGCCGGCCCCGTTCTCGCCCACGATCCAGGCGACCTCACCTGGGTAGTGGGTCCAGGTGAAGTCCGAGAGGATCGTGGTTCGACCCTTGTGAATCACGAGGTCGCGTACCTCCAGCCCCCAGGTCAGTTCTCGGCTCAGGATATCGGGCATCTGTACAGTTCGTCGTTGGTGGTGGCGATGATGGCTACCTGCGGTCCGGCGAGGTAGACCAGGCGCGTGGCGTTGATGTCGAGGAGGTGCGAACGCAGGTAGTGCAGCTCCCGGTCGACGCGGATGATGGCCTTCTCGCTACCGTACTCGGCCGTCCGTCCGGTCTTGGTCAGGTAGAGGAGGTCGCCGGTCGCAGGGTCGGCGGCGGAGGCGATGGTCGCGAAGAGGACGTCGTCGGCGCGGCCCTCGGTCCACGAGCCGGTCGGCACCTTGCCGTAGAGGCGATGCACCCCATCGGGGAGGGGGAGTGGTAGGCGCACCGGCGCCGGTGAAGTTGGAGTGAGCACCCGGGCGAAGGGGACCATGAGGAGGTGGGTGACCACTATCCGGCCGTCGGGGAAGGTCGCGACCTGCGCGGTATTGGCGAAGGTGTTGACGAGTCCATCGCGGTAACGCACGGTGGGGAACGAGAGTGGTTCGGCCTCACCCGAGCGATCGACCGTGAAGAGCATGGATTGCGGATAGTTGCGGATCACGAAGGGGGTGACCAGGAGGCGGTCGCCGGTCCGGTGCACCTCCTGTGGCGCGAAGTCGAGATCGATCGAACCCAGGTGCCGGCCGTGCAGGTCGAAGCGCTGCAGCTTCGTCCCCAATTGGTCGGCGACTACCAGGACCGAGTCGTCTTGGAGCGCTATCCCCGTCGGCATGCGCATACCGGCTGGGCCGGCGGTGTCGAGGGTGATGCGGTTGCGGACCTCCAGGTCGGGGCCGAGCAGGACAACCTCCCGGTCCTCGCCGTAGAGGACCAGGAAGGAGGTGTCGCCGTGCGCGGCGATGCTGGTGATGGTGGAGCGGCGCGCGCTCGGCGCCGGGGCCGGCTCGCACGCCAGTGTGGTCGAGCGGGTGATGAAATCGTCGATGAAGACCGGGGTTTCCGCCTCTCCCGCGGCGCACCCCGCGAGAACGACGAGCAGGAGCAAGGTGATGGCGCGCATGGTCTCTGTCCGATCAGGTTGCGATCCGTATCGGTCCGGCTGTCGATGCGGCATGGTGCCGGGCCGAGAGATCTCCGTTTAGATGAGCATCTTCCTGAGGCAGCTCGCGAAGCCGACGCCGCACTCGAGGTTGGCGAGGTACTCGGCGAGCCCCTTCAGGTCGTAGCTGTCGTTCAGGCACTGCATATAGCCCCTGGTGCAGGGCGTAGCATCCGCGGTGGCCGGGATCGAGATCCCGGTCGCGAGGACGAGCGTCAGCGGCGCGAACTTGCGGAAACGTCCACTCATGGTTCCCTCCTGTGGTTGGTCGGTGATTGGTCGTGACCAGAACCTCACCTTGCACCTGCTGTCGTATCTCGACCGGCCGGAGCCGGTCGCGCCGTAGTATTGGCAGGCGCCGAGCCAGGAGGGGTGAATGGCATAAGTTATATAACAGAAATAAATTACGGTTGGTGACGCCGTCGCGTCGCGCTCGTTCGATCGAGCAGAACCGAGCGGAATCGAGCGGTCGAGCCGGTCGATCGCCGGATCATGGTTAAATGCTTGCGAGCCGGCGAGCCATAGCGGGATCGGCCAAGTTCGATTGCCGGCCGGGTGGCGTGCCGGAGTGGGTGGGGAGTCGCCGGCGAAAACGCGGCGGGTCGGGAGCGGTTTCGGCGGGGAACCGCGTAGCAAGTCGGCAGAAGGAGCGTGCCGGGGTGGCACCCGGTGGACCGGCCGTGGTCGCGGTGTGTGCGCACGCGGCGAATCGGCCACGGGTGACGTCGTCTGGCTCAGGTGTTGGAAGTTTCCAGCTCGAGGCCGAGGTTCCGGAGTTTGAGGCGGAGGGTGTTGCGAGTCATCCCGAGCGCCGCGGCGGCGCGTGTCTTGTTGCCGTGGAAGCGGCGGAGTGTCTCGGCGATGTACTTACGTTCGTCTTCGGCGTTGCCGTAGAACGAGTAGCGGCCGGTGGGCGGCGGGAGGCGTTCGGCGGTGGCCGGCGATGTGGCGGGGGTGGCGTCGACCGAGGCAGACGTAGTCGAGCGGTCGCGGATCCTGTGCGTCAGGATCGTGTTGGGCAGGTCGCGCACGCGTATGCGGTTGGAGTCGCAGGCGAGGACGGCGGCCTCGATGGCGTGGGCGAGCTCGCGGATGTTTCCGGGCCAGGGGTAGTCGGCGAGCCAGCGGGCGGCGGCGGGTTCGAAGCCGCTGATCGGGCGTTGGTATTTGCGGCGGTAGAGGTCGAGGAAGTGGCGGGCGAGGAGGTCGATGTCGCCGTCGCGTTCGCGGAGTGGCGGGAGGTGGAAGGAGAGGACGAGGAGGCGGTGGTAGAGGTCGCGCCGGAAGCGGTTCTGGAGGACGGCGTTCTCGAGGTCGACGCCGGTGGCGGCGATGAGCCGGACGTCGACGTGGAGGGTGCGTTCGGCGCCGAGGCGTCGGATCTCGCCATCTTCGATCGCGGTGAGTAACTTGGCCTGGAGCTGCAGCGGGAGCTCCCCGATCTCGTCGAGGAAGAGGGTGCCGCCGTTGGCCTGTTCGAAGAGGCCGCGGCGGTGGTCGTGCGCGCCGGTGAAGGCGCCGCGGGTGTGGCCGAAGAACTCGCTTTCGAAGAGCGATTCCGGTATCCCCGCGCAGTTGACGGCGATGAAGGGGCGGGTGGCGCGGCGGGAGTGGTGGTGGATGAAGCGAGCCAGGAGCCCCTTGCCGGTCCCGCTCTCCCCCGTGAGGAGCACGGGTGCGTCGACCGCGGCGGCGCGTCGTCCGAAGTCGTAGATTTCGAGGGTGGCGCGGCTCTGCCCGAGGATCTCGAAGTTGCTCACGTCGTCTACCTCCTGGCTGGTAACGGGGCTGGATCGTGGCGAGACCGGCCGGGCGAAGGAATGGTGGTTGGGGACGTGGCCGGGCGGGCCGCGTGGGTGGGAGCACGGCGGGAAGTTGTGGTGTATTGCAGCGGATGGAGTTAATTTTCGTCGTAGTCCTCCGAAATACGTTCCTCCACAGAGTATTCACCCCGATCAGGTAAGGTGTCAGGATGGCTGAAGGATCCACCTCTGAGATTAGGCCGGGCGGCGTAACCACGGTGGGGACGGGTGGTGGCGTGGCGGCGTCGGGCGGTGCGGGAGACGACCGTGCGTTTTTCGGCCATCCCCGGGGGCTGGCGACGCTCTTCTTCACGGAGATGTGGGAGCGTTTCAGCTACTATGGTATCCGTCCGCTGCTGGTCCTCTTCATGGCCGCGGCGCTCATGGACGGCGGGTTCGGCTTCGAGAGGGACCAGGCATCGGCGATCGTCGGGATCTACGCGGCGTGTGTCTATCTGGCGTCGCTGCCGGGTGGGTGGGTCGCGGACCGGCTGTTGGGGTTGCGGCGAGCGATCCTGTGGGGCGCGGTCCTGATCTCGGCGGGTCATATCTCGATCGGGCTCTCGGCTTTCGCCGGCGGGCCGTTGCCGTTCTTCGTCGGTCTGATCCTGATCGTGCTGGGGACGGGGCTGTTGAAGCCGAACATCTCGGCGATCGTCGGTGATCTTTACCCCGAGGGGGGAGCGCGCCGTGACGCGGGGTTCTCGATCTTCTACATGGGGATCAACATCGGTGCGTTCGCGGGGCAGCTGATCACCGGGTTCCTGGGCGAGCTGGTGGGGTGGCACTGGGGGTTCGGCGCGGCGGGTGTCGGGATGCTGGCCGGGTTGGCGGTCTACGTGCTGACGGCCGGCCGGACGCTCGGCACCATCGGGTTGGAGCCGACGCGGCACCCCGACCCGGCGGTACAGGCCAGGCAGGAGCGCAACATCAAGTTGGTGCTCGGTCTGGGGTTGGCCGCGCTCGCGGCGGTGGTGGTCCTGGCCGCGACCGGTATCATCACGCTGAACGCGGTGGCGATCGGGAGGAACATGACCTACATCCTGGTCGGTGCCGCGATCTTGTACTTCGCGTACATCTTCCTGGCCGGCGGGTTGAACACCGACGAGAAGAAGCGGGTTCTGGTGATCCTGGTCCTCTTCATCTTCGCGGCGGTCTTCTGGTCGGCGTTCGAGCAGGCGCCGACGTCGTTGAACCTCTTCGCGCGTGACTTCACGGACCGGATGGTCGGTGATTTCGAGATCCCGGCGACGTGGTTCCAGTCGATCAACTCGGCGTTCATCATCTTGCTGGCGCCCGCCTTCGCCGCGCTCTGGGTGGCGCTGGGGAAGCGGGGTGGCGATCTCTCCAGCCCGATGAAGTTCGCGCTCGGGTTGGCGCTGGCCGGCGCCGGTTTCCTGCTGATGATCCCGGCCGCGAAGGCGGTCGTGGCCGGTGGCGCCGCGACGCGGGTGGCGCCGTGGTGGCTGGTGGGGAGCTACTTCTTCCAGACCGTCGGCGAGCTCTGCCTGAGCCCGGTCGGGTTGTCGTCGATGACGAAGCTCTCGCCGCGCAAGTACGTCGGCCAGATGATGGGGATCTGGTTCCTCGCCTCGGCGGTCGGGAACCTGATCGGCGGGCTCGTCGGCGGCCACGTCGACCCGGAGAAGCTCGAGCAGATGCCGCAGCTCTTCACGGTGACGACGGCTTCGCTCTTCATCGCGGCGGCGGTGCTGGCGGTGCTGGTGATCCCGATCCGGCGGATGATGGCGAGCACGGAGGACGGGAAGTCAGCCTGATCCCCTGCCCTCGAGGCTGCCCCGTACCCCGGGGCGTATGAGCTGACGCGGAGGATGAGACGCCCCGCTGGTCTCGGCCGGCGGGGCGTCGTCTATCAATGTTACTGTCAGGCTGGGGTGGCCCGTGGGGTCACGGCCGGTAGGCCACGATCCGGAGCGGACCGCCGCTCCCGCCCTCGATCTTCATCGGGAGGGCGACGACGTAGCTCCCCGTCGCAGGGAGCTCGCCGAGGCTGGCGAGGTTCTCGAATCCCGGGACGTTCTGCTCGAAGAGGATCCGATGCACCTTGAAGTCGGTGGATTGGCCGTAGTCGATGCTGGGCGTGTCGATCCCGACCGCCGCGATCTTTCGGTTCTGGACCAGCCACTCCGCCGCCTCCGGGCCGAGCCCCGGGAAGTGCAGGTCCGCGACCGCCGCCTCGCCCGTCAGCTCGGTCCCGAGGTAGGCGGCCCGGTCGCCGTAGCGCGCGTCCCAACCGGTCCGGACCAGGAGGATCGCCCCCTCCGGGATCCTACCGTGCTCCGCCTCCCACCGGTTGAGGTCCTCGACCGTGACCTGGTAGTCGGGGTGGACGCGGTCCGAGATGTCGACGACGACGGCCGGCCCGATCAGGTTGCTGAACGGAATCTGGTCGGTCGTGCGGCGGCCCTCGAAGAAGTGGATCGGGGCGTCGAGGTGCGTACCGCCATGCTCGGCGGCCGACAACTGGTACGCGCTGTAGAACCAGCCGTCGTCGGTGTAGCCGTAGGAGAGCTCCTCGAGCTTGAAGCCGAGGGTGTCGGTCGGCCAGAGGATGGTGCGCGAGGAGAAGGGGTGGGTCAGGTCCACCCAGTGCTCGCCGTTCCCATCGAAGACCGACGCCAGGATCTCCTCCCGGGTGGTCGAGAGCTCTGGTCGGGGTTGGCAGCCCAGGACCAGTAGGAGAGTCGCAGCAATGGTGATCGATCGCATGGTAGGTTGTGTACGTTCGAAACCAGGTTCGTTCGATCTTGGACAGGGCCGGCAGGGTCCATGGCGGTGCCCGGCCTGCTCACCCCATCCTTTCCAGGTTCTCCACTAGACGACGGAGCACGCCCAGCGTCGTCTCGTACTCGTCCCTTTCGACCCCCGCGAAGGCCGCCTCGCGGATCGCCTGCTGCGCGGCGAGCGCGCGCTGGTACAGATCGGAACCGAGTTCCGTGATGCGGTACCGTCCGTCCGCAGCGGTGAGGAGGCCGCGGTCGCGGAGCGCGGCCAGGGTGTCGCGGATCTCGGCGGCGGAGGCGAAGGGGGCGAGGATCGAGGCGACGTCGTCCGGGGTGACCTCGCCTCCGTCCCGGACGACGTTGAGGATCTGCCACCCGAGCCGGGTCAGCCCGTTCTCGCGTTGGACCGCGTCGATCCGGACGGTGAGGAGCTCGTCGGCGCGCCTGAGCCAATAGCCGATCGGGAGGTTGTTGCGTTCGGTTCGGTTCATGGGTCAGGTAGCAACAGTGTTAGACGATCGTTCGGGCGCGGCCGCCGTGGGACTCGGGGCCGCGTAGGCAAGGTAGAGGTCGTCCCGGGGCGAAGCAAGGCGGGACCGGGTGGTCAGTTCGGCGGCGCGGCTCGGACGCTGGTGGTCAGTTGGTGCGTTTGCCGGGAGGCAGCACCACTATGAGGAAGGTAGCGACCGGCCCAATGAACAGCGATCCCAGGAACCAGCCCAGCCCCGAGCGCTGTTTGGACTGGGCGAGACCTGCGTTGATCAGGGCCAGGGTGCCCCACCCGACGAAATATCCTGTCTCGTTTGGCATGATCACTCGTCTTCGGCAGTCGTACATCGGTTCGGTCGGCTGGGGGGTGGCCGTGGGTGTAGACCGTCCCCCAGCGCGGCCGCCGGTGTCCGAGCGTGAACGCTCAGTTTTTGGTGGCGTGCAGCTCCTCCCCGTGGAGCTCAGGCGACGGTCAGCCGCCAGAGCTGCGTGAGCTCGGGGGCCGGATCCTCCCCCACGACCCTTCGGGCAATGTAATCGCCCAGCGCGGGGCCGTGCTTGAACGCGTGCCCCGACCCACCCCCCGCGATCCAGACGTTCTCCAGCTCCGGGTGGCGGTCGATGATGAAGTGCTCGTTCGAGGTGTTCTCCAGCTGGCAGACGCGGTAGTGCACGAGCGGCTGGCGCGCCACGTCGGGGAAGCGTAGGGTGAGGTACTTCCGCGCCCGCTCGAGCGAACGTTCTGCCGGGAAGCGGTCGTCGGTGTCGGGGTCGATCGTCTCGCTCCCACCCGAGGGCGCGACCTTGAAACCCACGCCGAAGACATCGGGGAAGCCGTAGATGTTCTGGCCCAACTCCGTCCAGTTCGGGAGGTTCGGATAGCTGAAGCGCGCATCCCCTGCGGGCGGCCCGAAGAGGAGCACATCGCGGCGTAGCACGCGGATACGCCCGCCGAGGAGCTCCGGGAAGAGCTTCGGGAGCCAGGGGCCGCAGGCGAAGATGAAGACGTCGCCTGCCAATGTATCGCCGTTGTCGAGGGCGACGCTGTCGATCCGCCCGGTGCCGCGCGGCGCCTGCACCCTCCCGACGATGACCTTACCGCCGGCGCGCTGCACCGCCTCCGCGACGACCTGGCAGGCGGTGTTGGCGCGGAGCGCCATCGCCTCCGGCTCGTAGAGCCCCATCACCAGCCCCTCGGGCCCGAACCCGGGCCACCGGCGGCGGATCTCATCCGCGTCGAGGTACTCGTAGGGCACGCCGAGCTTGTCGAAGATCGCCTGGGCCCGGCGCATCGACGTCGACGGTTCCTTCGCCAGGGTGATCCGCCCTGTGGGGAGTGCGATCGTCACCCCCCACTCCTCTTGCCGGCGCAACCAGTGCTTGCGCGCCTCCAGCGCGAGCCGGGTGTATACCTCGCGGGAGCCGTAGGCGAAGCGCAGCCCGCGGGATTCATCCCCCGACGTGGCGCGGGCGCTCCCCGGGCCGTAGGCGTCGACGAGGGTGACGTCGTACCCCCGTTCGGCCAGGTGCAGCGCGGTCCAGCCCCCGAACGCACCGGCACCGATCACCACGACGCGGGAGGAGGGGAGTTTGCTGCGCCGAGCGACGGGTTGCGCGGCGATCGTCGGGGCGTCGCCGAGCAGTGTTCCGGCAGCCACGGCGCCGGCGGCGGCGAGGAATTCGCGTCGCTTCATCGGTATGCTCCTGCGGAAGAAGGGGGGACCGTGTTGGTTGTGAGATATTCGCGAATGGTATTAGCGTGTGCTTGGTTTCGCAAGCACAGCATTATCGGACCGCCCTGCGAATATCCCTGCTCACCACTACACCGGCCGCAATCGCGCTGACTGCGGGCGACCCTGCCAGCACCAATACCACGAGAAGTGCCGCCGCGACCGTGTAGACGGTCATCGTGGTGCGTGGCCATCCCTCGGGACATTGGAAGATCCCCGCTAGCGGCAGAACGAGGAGCCCCAGGGAGAGTGTCACGAGGAGCAGCCTATCCGAGCCCGTGATCGCCGCCGCGACGCCGGCGATCACGCGGCGGCGCTGGTCCCGACGATCGTCAGGGCAGCCCGCAGTCGCTATCGCTCCGTGCTACGCCGCAGTGGTCACGGTACGGTCACGTTCGTGCCGCAATGCGCTTGGTAGATCGTGTCGATCATACATCCCAGACCGATATCCTCGCCAGGAGATCGAGCCGCAGTGATGACAGGCCGCTACGCCGTGCCGTCCGGCTGCGTGAATGACCAATGCGTATGGACGATGCGCCAGGTCCCCGCTTCGCGGCGGTATACCTCCGTGCAGTTCCACCGACTGATCGTCCCGTCCGTGTCTTCCGAGACATAGTTGAACGTCAGCACGGCCATGTCGCCGACCACCTGCACGCGCGGGTCGATCAGCTCGTAACGCGCGATCTGTACCTGCCCGCGGATCGACTCGTAGAGCGCGCGGATTTCCTCGATCCCGTTCAGGCGCCGGGGCTGGAACGGATCGAAGTAGACGACGTCGTCCGCCGAGATCTCCAGGAACCCGGAGGGGTCGCCTTGGCCCCAGCGATCCAGCGCCATACGCTCCAACTCGATGATGGTCTGTGCGATGTCGGTAGCTGATTCTTTCACGGTTTCCATGGCATGCAGGTAGGTTGAAGGTGAAAGTACCGGCTGAACGGATCCTCTCGTCCGCGTTCAGCTCCTCGTTGCGCCTGCATCGGGTCCGATGCACCTAAGTGTGCGTGTATTCTGGTTCTTCGGACCGGTCCTCGATGATCTTCTTGCCGTCTTTCTCCCTCTTGTCCGCAACCGCTCCCTGAAACGTGTACTCCTTCATGGTTATGAGCAAGTGTTTAGGGGCGCACACGATGTCTATGAGTATCGCAACCAGTATGTGCCGTTTCGGGCTCAACGAACCGCCCTGGATGGCATAGCCGGCCAGGACGATGGCGCCGCCGCCGAAGGTCCCCGTCGTCTATTCCTGATAGCCGCGTCGCTGGTAGAGGCCATAAGGGCCGATCCCTCGATTTTCGGAGGCCCGCACTCCTCGCACGAGGATTTCGAGCGAATCTGCCGTTGCGGTTCTCGCATCTAAGGTGATTTGCCCGTCGGGGTGGCGCCTGACTCGAAGGGACGTTGGTCGCGCTGTCCCGCACGATCTCCACTGATACCATGGATGCGAGGACGGTCGCTGCCATGCGACCGCCACACACCTCATACGTCATTCCGATGCGCTGCGGTTTCAGCGGCGTTCTCGGTGGTTGCTCCGGTCGGTTCGCGACTTTCTTCTGGGAGTTCCTAGTCTAGGGATTTTCAACTTGCCCATTACGTGCCCCACGCCGCCGACTGGCGCCGCCAAGAGATAAAGCGCCGGCAGGTAGTCTGGATTCCACGAATGACTCCGGAACACGGTGACGACCGGAGTGAGGACGGCGAAAATGCAGGGCGCTCCGAGGAAACCGATGAGGTAGATCCCGGTAGAGCGGTGGGAGATGCGCTGCAGAAACCAGAATATCGTCGCGATGCACGTGGCCGCAACGAAATAAGCCGGGAAGAGCCAGAGGATGTAGAGCGCTTTCCTGCCAACTTCGGCAAGGAGTGTGAACGAGGCGAGGAGGACTGGGATCGCGGCTATCATGCATAACAACTTGGCTAAAACCCACCCATCCTTCCATGCGCTCCAAAGGGTGAACGGAGGATTTGGGGGCGGAGGAGTCCAGCTCAGGGACGACCAAAGGAGTCCGGCGGCCACGATGCCGAACGTCATGAGCGCGATCCCGGAGGTGGTGACCTCGCTCATGCCGGACAGGGTCGATAAGCCTATGAACAATCCGCCACCCAGGGAGGCTGCGAGCCCGGACATCCCCGGGCGTCTGGGGGACAAGAAACGTCCGAGCAGGAAGACGGCGACATACACCGCGATCAGTGTGCCCAGGACCAGCGCATGGGTCCCGGGCGCGATCACGAGAGCGGTGAGGACGAGATGGATCGTCGCGACCCCGAGTGCGATCGATTGATCTAGATTCATGGACAGGTGAGCATAGATGTGATGAGAACCATGGCCGGGCACCGGAGGGGCCCCGTGCCCGGCGTCGGCGTCCCACGTTCCGCGCTACCTGGGACGGGCCCCTCCGTCATGTCGGGGGTCCAGCCCTACGCACGTACCAACGGCTTGTACCTGATCCGGTGGGGCTGGTCCGCCTCCGCCCCCAGCCGCCGCCGGCGGTCGGCCTCGTACTCGCGGTAGTTCCCCTCGAACCAGACGACCTGGCTATCCCCCTCGAAGGCGAGGATGTGGGTGGCGATGCGGTCGAGGAACCAGCGGTCGTGGGAGATGACCACCGCGCACCCCGCGAAGCCGAGGAGCGCCTCCTCGAGGGCGCGCAGGGTGTCGACGTCGAGGTCGTTCGTCGGCTCGTCGAGCAACAACAGGTTGCCGCCCGACTTGAGGAGCTTGGCCAGGTGGACCCGGTTGCGCTCGCCGCCGGAGAGGACCCCGACCTTCTTCTGCTGGTCGGCGCCGCGGAAGTTGAACCACGAGCAGTAGGCGCGGGAGTTGACCTTGAGCTTGCCGAGCTCGATGTCGTCGTGGCCGCCGGAGATCTCCTCCCAGACCGTCTTCTCGCCGTCGAGCGCGTCGCGGGTCTGGTCGACGTAGGCGAGCTGGACGGTCGAGCCGATCCGGAGGGTCCCGGCGTCGGGCTGCTCCTGGCCGGTGATCATCCGGAAGAGCGTCGTCTTACCGGCGCCGTTGGGGCCGATCACCCCGACGATCCCACCGCGCGGGAGGCGGAAGGAGAGGTCGTCGATCAGGAGCCGGTCGCCGTATCCCTTGCGGAGCCCTTCCGCGATGACGACGTCGTCGCCGAGCCGGGGGCCGGCCGGGATGATGATCTCCGCGGTCGTCAGCTTCTCGCGCTGGTCCTGGTTCAGGAGCTCCTCGTAGGCATTGATGCGGGCCTTGCTCTTGGCCTGCCGCGCGCGTGGCGCCATCCTGATCCACTCCAGCTCCCGCTCGAGGGTGCGACGCCGCGCCGAGGCCTGCTTCTCCTCGAGCGCCAGCCGTTGCTGCTTCTGCTCGAGCCACGACGAGTAGTTCCCCTCCCACGGGATCCCCTCGCCCCGGTCGAGCTCGAGGATCCACTGGGCGACGTTGTCGAGGAAGTAGCGGTCGTGCGTGATCGCGACGATCGTCCCCTTGAACTCCTGCAGGTGCCGCTCGAGCCAGGCGACCGACTCGGCGTCGAGGTGGTTGGTCGGCTCGTCGAGGAGGAGGAGGTCGGGCTCCTCGAGGAGGACCTTGCAGAGGGCGACGCGACGTCGTTCACCACCACTGAGCTTCGTCACATCCGCGTCGGGGGGCGGGAGCCGGAGCGCGTCCATCGCGATCTCGATCTTGCGGTCGAGGTCCCAGGCGTTCGCCGCCTCGATCGCGTCCTGCACCCGCGCCTGCTCCTCGATGAGGGCCTGCATCTCCTCGTCGGTCATCGGCTCGGCGAACTTCATGTTGATCTCGTCGAAGCGCCGGAGCAGGTCCCGCGTTTCCTTGACCGCGAGCTCGACGTTCCCCTTGACGTCGAGGTTCGGGTCGAGCTGCGGCTCCTGCGGGAGGTACCCGATCCGCGTCCCCTTCGCCGCCCACGCCTCGCCCTGGAAGTCGGTGTCGACCCCCGCCATGATGCGCAGGAGAGAGCTCTTGCCCGAGCCGTTCGGGCCGACCACGCCGATCTTGGCGCCAGGATAGAACGAAAGCCAGATCCCCTTCAGGACCTCCCGCTGCGGCGGGACGACCTTCCGGAGGTCCTTCATGACGAAGATGTATTTGGAGGTATCGACGGTACTCATGGCCTCACTCGAAGAGGGTTCGGTAACAGGTACAGTCTTTCAATATAACGGTTTGCGGTGGGGTTCCCTAGGGGTGGAAGCGGGGCAAGTTCCGGGAGCTTGCCGCATCAACGCAACCAGGACCCTGGGCACCGAAAAGTGCCATTCGCGTCTGTCAGCTCCTCGGGAAATTGTGCGGCCTTCAGCACTCCATCTCTCAAACGCCGGACGAAATCGGCCTCACGAAGAAGGACTTTGCTGGGGTGCTCGCCGGGAATTATGATGCCAACCTTTTTCTTGAGTTCATGGCGAACGATACGTACCGGTTCAAGGAGATCTGAGTCGTTGGTAAGGAGTACTGCAACGTCGTAGCGATTCATATGACCATCATGCAGGAGATGGGTGGCAATGTTGACGTCTGAACCCTTCTCCTCGGTCTTGACCACTTTGATCCATTTGTTGGGCTCACCCGGTTTCCAGTCGGCCCGTAACATTGCTGTCGTATTGGTTAAGAAATGGCCGAAAATCACATTACAATTGGGTAGGGTAGCGAGGGCCCGAAGGTAAAGCTGTTGTCGCAGCGGCTGGTCCGGATCACCCGCGCGTGCATTGACGCGTGCCGTGAAGTATCGGATCGCACGAATATCGTTACGCGGTAGTAGTAGGCGGCACAACTCAGCGATGTTGAGCCATTTGTACGTTGTGCCTTTGAGCGCACGATAATACAGGTTGAACCCGTCGATGTAAACGTAGGTACTCGGCAGAGGGGTGGGTGCGGACATGTTGAGCCGGGGCCGGAAAAGCAGAGGCCGGGTTTCCCCGGCCTCGCACCCGACCCCTTTGGGGTCGGGGGGGTAATTTCATGTAAGTTAAGTTATCCTACGCCGTATGTCAAGGTCATTGGGGTTTGACGTGTCTGCCCAACTGTCCCTTGGAAGGCATGGAATTGGCTATACTTTCGGTCACTCCGTACCCGCTTGGCGCTTCGCGTTCTCGCGCATGGTCGCGTCGGCGAAGATCGCGACCTCGACGCGGCGGTTCTCGGCGCGGCCGGCCTCGGTGTCGTTGGAGGCGATCGGCTCGGACTTTCCGCGGCCGGTGGCCTTGATGCGGCTGGCGGGGAGGCCGAGGGAGATCAGGTAGTTGGCGGCGGCCTGGGCCCGGCGCTCGGAGAGCGACTGGTTGTAGCTGTCGGAGCCGACGCTGTCGGTGTGGCCGACGAGGAGGACCTCGGTGCCGGTGTGCTTCTTCAGGCTCTCGGCGAGGTTGCGGAGGTTCGTCTTGGCGGCGTCGCTGAGCTGGTCGGAGTCGAAGCCGAAGAGGATCCCGCTGTCGAAGGTCACGACGATCCCCTCGCCGACGCGCTGGACGGTGGCGCCGGGGATCGACATGGCGAGCTCTTGGGCCTGCTTGTCCATCTGTTTCCCGATGATCGCGCCGGCCGCGCCGCCGACGGCCGCGCCGATGATGGCGCCGCGCGCCGTGGAGCCGGTGGCCTTACCGATCGCGGCGCCGACCGCCGCGCCGCCGCCGGCGCCGATGATGGCACCCTTCTGCATCCCGCTCATACTTGCGCACCCGGAGAAGGCCATGGGAGCGATCGCCAGGAGGAGCACCGGGCCGCTTAGACGACCGAAATTCGACATAATCATTACCTTGCCGCTAGAAAATGGATAATTGGGGCGTACCGATGTCGGACGCCTGGTGCATATACTTCCCCGGCAGCCGTCGGTGTTCCCGGGTCCGGTCGGGTCGGTAGCCAAGTGGGGAGTGGGAAGAGGCTGCGCCTCTCGGTCGGACGTCGTATAATAATCTGACCCGATCCCGCCGCCAAGGATCTCGTCGGCGGGCCAGGACCCACCAACCTTCAGCGATCCATGATGAGATACCGCGCCGTCCGTGTCTGCGCGTTCATCCTTCTGGTCGTCGTGACCCGAGTCGGTGCTCTCGCCGCCCAGACCCACCGTCTCTCCGAGCTGGACAGCTATATCGAGGACGCGCGCCGTGCCTGGGGGATCCCGGGGCTCGCGATCGCGGTCGTGAAGGACGATTCGGTGATCTTCGCGCGCGGCTACGGGGAGCGGGTGGTGGGGAGTGGCGAGCCGGTGGACGAGCACACCCTCTTCGCGATCGCGTCGACCTCGAAGGCCTTCACCGCGGCCGCGCTCGGGCTCCTGGTCGACGAGGGCAAGCTCCGGTGGGACGACCCGGTGCGGCGCCACCTCCCCGACTTCGAGCTCGCCGACCCGTACGTGACGCGGCACGTCACGATCAGGGACCTCCTCACGCACCGGGTGGGGGTGGCGCGCAAGGACAATCTCTGGATCCCCGGCCGCTTCGACCGCCGCGAGCTGGTGCGGCGGGTGCGGTTCCTCGACCAGGTCCGCGGGTTCCGGGAGGGGTACGGCTACAACAACCTCATGTACGTCGTCGCCGGGGAGGTGGCGGCGGCCGCGGCGGGGATGAGCTGGGACAGTCTCGTCGAGACGCGCCTCTTCGCGCCGCTCGGGATGGCGCGGACGACGTCGCGCGACTCCGTCGTCGCCACGCGGGAGAACGTCTCCGGCTCCCACATCCGCTCGGGTGACCGGGTCATCGCCGTCGACCGCCGCAACTACGACGCGCTCGGCCCCGCGGGGTCGATCTATTCGAGCGCCTGGGAGATGGCGCAGTGGCTCCGGCTGCACCTGAACAAAGGTGTCTACCAGGGGCAGCGGCTCCTGAAGGAGTCGACGATCGAGGAGATGCACTCGCCCCAGGTGGTGATACCGGTCACCGCCGGGACCCGCCGGCTCTTCCCGACCCGGAACTTCAGCGCCTACGGGTTGGGGTGGCGGATCGAGGATTACCACGGGCTGAAGGTCGTCCAGCACACGGGTTCGGTCAACTCGATCAGGACGCAGGTCGGGATGATCCCGGCGCGAGGGATCGGCGTCGTCGTCTTGACGAATCTGGGTTCGAGCACGCTGCAGACGGCGCTCATGTATCGTGTCTTCGACCTCCTCCTGGGGCTCCCGCCGACCGATTGGAGCGCGATCTTCCTCGACGAGGCGAGGCGGGCGGCCGAGCGGTCGGCGATCAGCGCCGAGAGGACCAAGTCGTCGCGGGTGCAGGGGACGCGGCCGTCGCTCCCGCTCGAGGCGTACGCGGGGACCTACACGGACTCGCTTTTCGGCGATGTGACCGTCGCCGTGGAGCACGGGCGGCTCGTCCTGCGCTACTCGCAGGATTACGTGGCGGTGCTGGAGCACTGGCACCACGACACCTTCCGGGGGAGGTGGCAGCGGCGGGGCGGCGGGCAGCGCTTCGTGACCTTCGGGATCGACGCGCAGGGGTGGGTCAGGTCGCTGGAGCTGGAGGGGTTCGCGGTCTTCCGGAGGTGACGTCGTCTACTAGGGGGCGTCGAAGAGGCCGAGCTGCGCGCCGGGGCGCCGGAAGGCGGCGGTCGAGAGCTCCGGGCCGCGAGCCTCGAGCCCGAGCTTGGCGCGGGTGACGTGGAAGAGCGCGCGTAGCTGTTCCGCATACGGGCCCGTGCCGCGCATCCTCGCGCCGAAGCGCGGGTCGTTCAGCTTACCGCCGCGCATCTCCCTGACCCGGTTCAGCACCCGCTCCTTGCGGTCGGGGAAGTGCAGCTCGAGCCACTCCTGGAAGATGTAGGCGACGGCGTGCGGGAGGCGCAGCGGGACATGGCCGGCATGCCCGGCGCCGGCCTCCTTCGCGGCGGCGAGGATGGCGGGTAGCTCGTGGTCGGTCAGCCCGGGGATCACGGGGGCGACCATCACCCCCACCGGGATCCCGTGGCTGGACAGGTGCTCGATCGCGGCGAGGCGGCGGGCGGGGATCGAGGCGCGGGGCTCCATGACCCGCTGGAGCTTGGGGTCGAGCGTCGTGACCGAGATGTAGACCACTACGGCGCGGTGGCGGGCCAGCTCCTGCAGCAGATCGACGTCGCGCGTGACGAGATGGTTCTTCGTGATGATCGCGACGGGGTTGCGGAACTCAGCCAGCACCTCGAGGCAGCGGCGGGTCACCTCGAAGTGGCGTTCGGCGGGTTGGTATGGGTCGGTGATCCCGCTGAGCGCGATCACCTGAGGTTGCCAGCGCGGCGAGGCGAGCTCCGCGCGCAGGAGCACGGGCGCGTCCTCCTTCACGAAGATCGTCGTCTCGAAGTCGAGACCGGCGGAGAGGCCGAGGTACTCGTGGAAGGGCCTGGCGTAGCAGTAGCTGCAGCCGTGGGAGCAGCCGCGGTAGGCGTTGATGCTCGCCGAGAAGGGGATGTCCGGGCTCTCGTTCCGCGCGATCAAGGTACGCGAGGAGTCGCGCAGGTAGCGGGTCTCGCGGTACGGGGCGGGGTCGTCGGGGTCGGGGGGGAGCCGGTCGGGTTCGATCGAGATCGGCTCGAAACGATTCGGCGGGTTGCTCGCCGCGCCGCGTCCCCGGATCCTTACGATCTGCATCGCTCCACACCTCCACCTCGTGCCAATCGCGGCTGCTCTCTCAGTCCAGGCGGTGCGCTCCGGTGGGGTCACCCCGGGGCGACCATGCCGTCGCGGAGCGAGCCGCGGGTGGGCGGGGCCGGCCGCATGGGTGATACCCCACCAGAGCGCCACACTCACCAACGCGTACCGAAGATAAACCGAATACGGCATTCGCGAAAGAGCCCCTCCGGCCTTGACACCCGCCCCCATCTCCCCCAGCCTTCACTGTAGCCGTAAGCTTGCAGGGCACCTGCGGCCCCGGAGGTAGGCAGCCGATGCCTAGGCCGGGGGGTATGCGGGTGTGGCTACCGTTTGGTAGTGATCGTGCCGACCGGCGCGAGAGAGCGCGACAGAGATCTGACAGATCGACGAGATACGAGGAGTGCCCGTGACGACAGCCCCTTCAGTGCTTCACCCCTTCGAGGCCGCCGAGGCGGCCGGCCGGTTGCCGTACAAGGTAGCCGACCTCTCGCTCGCGGAGTTCGGCCGGAAAGAGATCCGGTTGGCGGAAGAGGAGATGCCCGGTCTGATGGCGATCCGCGCCGAGTACGCCGGCCAGAAGCCGCTCGCCGGCGCCAGGATCATGGGCTCGCTGCACATGACGGTCCAGACCGCGGTGCTGATCGAGACGCTGGCCGAGCTTGGCGCCGACATCCGCTGGGTCTCGTGCAACATCTTCTCGACGCAGGACCATGCTGCGGCGGCGGTGGTCGTGGGGCGTGACGGCACGCCGGAGGAGCCGCGCGGGATCCCGGTCTTCGCCTGGAAGGGGGAGACCCTCGAGGAGTACTGGTGGTGCACCGAGCAGGCGCTCCTCTGGCCGGACGGGATGGGGCCGAACCTCCTCCTGGACGACGGCGGCGATGCCACCCTCCTGGTCCATCGCGGGCTCGAGTACGAGCTGGCCGGCCGGGTCCCGGAGTTCGACCCGGTGGAGGATTCGGAGGAGTGGGGCGTCGTCCTGGCGCTGCTCCGGCGGCTGCAGGCCGAGGACCCGGACCGCTGGCGGCGTACGGTCCCCGCGATCCGCGGCGTTTCCGAGGAGACGACGACGGGCGTCCACCGCCTCTACCAGATGGAGCGCGCCGGGAAGCTCCTCTTCCCCGCGATCAACGTCAACGACTCGGTCACCAAGTCGAAGTTCGACAACATCTACGGCTGCCGTCACTCGGTGATCGACGGTCTCAACCGCGCGACCGATGTGATGATCGGCGGGAAGATCGCGGTGGTCTGCGGCTACGGCGAGGTCGGTAAGGGGTGCGCGCAGGCGCTGCGGGGTCAGGGGGCGCGCGTCGTCGTCACGGAGATCGACCCGATCTGCGCGCTGCAGGCGGCGATGGAGGGGTACGAGGTGACGACCCTGGAGGATGTGGTCGAGCGGGCCGACATCTTCATCACCGCGACCGGGAACCGCGACGTCATCACCGTCGAGCACATGGCGCGGATGAAGGACAAGGCGATCGTCGGCAACATCGGTCACTTCGACAACGAGATCGACATGGCCGGCCTCGCCCGCGTCCCGGGGATCCAGCGGATCAACATCAAGCCGCAGTACGACGAGTGGCGCTTCCCCGACGGCCACAGCGTCATGATCCTCGCCGAGGGGCGGCTGATGAACCTCGGCTGCGCTACGGGGCACCCGAGCTTCGTCATGAGCGCGAGCTTCACGAACCAGGTGATGGCGCAGATCGAACTGCACCAGAACGCCGAGAAGTACGAGAAGAAGGTCTACATCCTCCCGAAGAAGCTCGACGAGAAGGTGGCACGGCTGCACCTCGACAAGCTGGGGGTCAAGCTGACGGAGCTGACCCAGAAGCAGGCGGACTACATCGGGGTGCCGGTCGAGGGGCCGTACAAGCCCGATCACTACCGGTATTGACGAGGTAGGGAGCGGCGCGGAAGGAGGCGGGCGCCCGGGGAGGCCGGGCGCCCGTCGTCGTTTTGGTATCATATCGAATTCGGCTGCTCGATACCTGCAGCGTAGGCGGGGTATACTCCCCTGGAGCGGATTTGGTGTTAGCCGATCAGCTTCGCGGTCACCTCGACCAGGCGACGCGTCTGGTGCCGGATCGCGGCCTTGGCCTCTTCGCCGAGCGGTTGGCCGGAGGTGACGGTGGTGCCGTAGGGGTTGCCGCCGGCCGCGAAGACCGATTGGTCGGTGTAGCCGGGGGGGACCAGGATCGTGCCCCAGTGCATGGCGGTGATGTAGAGGGTCTGGAGGGTGGTCTCCTGGCCGCCGTGCGGGTTCGACGCGCTGGACATGGCGCTGAAGGTCTTGTTGGCGAGCTTCCCTTCCTGCCAGATCGGGCCGAGGGTGTCGATGAAGGCGCGCATCTGGCTCGCCGCGCCGCCGTAGCGGGTGGGTGCGCTGAAGAGGAAGGCGTTGGCCCAGACCAGGTCGTCCGGTGTCGCTATCGGGATGTGCGCGGTCTTCTCCGCCTGCGCCAACCACGCCGGCTGCGACCTGATCACCTCCTCCGGCGCCGTCTCCCGGACCTTGCGGAGCCGCACCTCCGCCCCCGCTCCCCGCGCCGCCTCCGCCGCCACCTCCGCCATCTGATAGTTGGTGCCGTAGGTGCTGTAGTAGACGATCGCAAGCTTTACTTGGGACATAGTTCTTTCCCCTCCCCACTTACATTTGGTGTGTCGTTGATGTCGTTGGTCAATGGGAGAATTCGCGGGGTTTCCCACCCGCGCGGGCCCCGCCCCGGGGGTTGGGGGTCGGGGGTCAGGGGGCAGGGATCTGGGATTCTGGGGTGGGGAGGGATCCCGGGGGGGCGTGCGTTTGCCGGAGTCACCGGTCCCTCGTTTTCCCGAAGTCCCAGTAGCCCCTGATCCAACCAAAGACTAATCGTGGGGTGACCCGACCGATCCCGGAGCTACCTCTCGAATCTCGGACTCCACCCCCCCCCCAATCCCCCCCCCCCCCCCCCCCCCCCCCCCCCCCCCCCCCCCCCCCCCCCCCCCCCCCCCCCCCCCCCCCCCCCCCCCCCCACCCCCCCCCCCCC
>Ga0182742_1000618_pt1 | contig 53050 bp, 38 predicted proteins | sample eDN5th37CBELigMG_FD_128880 | JGI IMG/M metagenome (GOLD analysis project Ga0182742, IMG submission 128880) | Enriched Miracle-Growth compost microbial communities from Emeryville, California, USA - eDNA 5th pass 37_C BE-Lig MG (version 2)... ...
CCTCTACTATCGAATCAGCGAAGTCACCATTCGGGTCCCGCCGCTTCGCGAACGCCAGGGCGACAGCCTGCTGCTTGCGCAATTCCTGCTTCAGAGCACGGCGGAGCGCTTCGGCCGTCCGTCGCGCGGGCTTGCACCGGATGCCATCCGCGCGATCCAGGCGCATCGCTGGCCGGGCAACGTGCGCGAGCTCGAGAACCGCATCAAGGGCGCGGTGATCATGGCGGAAGGTGCCGTCGTCACCGCGAGCGATCTCGGACTTCAGGATCCGGGCGACGATCCCGAATACCTTAACCTTCGTGTAGCGCGCCAGCGGGCGGAGACTCAGGCTGTGCGGCAAGCGCTCGCCGTCGCGCGTGGAAATCTTTCACGCGCCGCGGAGTTGCTCGGCGTGACACGTCCCACCCTGTACGACCTGTTGGAAAAACATCGCATCGATGCTGCGCAGTTCGGTAAATCCACCGAGCCGGCGACTCCCGCAAGCTGATCCTTTTTCATCTCTTCCCCACAGCATGAGCCGGGAACGGTTCGTGCTGTGCTCGAGCGCATGCGTATCAGCGTGTTCGGGCTCGGGTATGTGGGGGCGGTCTCGTCGGCTTGCATTGCAGCCGGCGGGCACGTGGTCATCGGCGTCGACAAGAACGCCAGCAAGGTCGATCTCATCAATCGCGGTTGCTCGCCGATCATCGAGACCGGCGTGGACGAGATCATTCGCTCCGCCGCGAATGACGGTCGCCTGCGAGCGACAACGGCGACTGCCGAAGCGATTCGCGAAACGGAGATGTCGCTTGTTTGCGTCGGTACGCCGAGCGAGCACAACGGCAGCCTGAAGCTCGATTTCGTTCGCAAGGTTTGCGAAGAGATCGGCGCGGCGCTGCGCGACATCGATCGTTATCACGTCGTCGTGATCCGCAGCACCATCCTGCCGGGCACGATGCGCTCGATGGTCATCCCGACTCTCGAGCATGCGTCGGGCAAGAAGGCGAACGCCGACTTCGGCGTCTGCTTCAACCCCGAGTTCCTGCGCGAAGGCACCGCGGTGAACGACTACTACCATCCGCCGAAGACGGTGGTCGGTGAGTCGGATTCGCGTGCCGGCGACAAGCTCCTGAAGCTTTACGAGTCCCTCACCGCTCCGGTCTTCCGCACGTCACTGGAGACGGCGGAGATGGTGAAGTACGTGGACAACACCTGGCACGCGCTCAAGGTCGGCTTCGCCAACGAAGTCGGCGCTATCGCGAAGGCGCTGTCGATCGACAGCTTCCAGGTGATGGACATCTTTTGCAGGGACACGAAGCTCAACCTGTCTCCGTACTACCTGCGTCCGGGTTACGCCTTCGGCGGCTCGTGTCTGCCGAAGGACGTTCGCGCCCTCACGTATCGCGCGCGATCCCTGGACGTGGAGACGCCGCTGCTGGCGTCCATTCTCCCGAGCAACGATGCGCACGTCCGCCGCGGGCTCGATCTCGTGCTCAACGAGAACAAGCGCAAGGTCGGCGTGCTGGGCTTCAGCTTCAAGGCGGGCACGGACGACCTGCGCGAGAGCCCGCTCGTCGAGCTCATCGAGCGGCTCATCGGCAAGGGGTTCGACCTGCGTCTCTACGATCGCAACGTCAATCTCGCGAAGCTCACGGGCGCGAACCGCGATTACATCCTCAACCACATCCCGCACATTGCGAAGCTCATGTGCGAAAGCATCGACGAGGTCCTCGAGCATGCCGAAGTGATCGTGATCGGCAATGCGGCACCGGAATTTGCTGCCGTACCCAAGCGCGTGAGGCCGACGCAGAAGGTCATCGACCTGGTGCGTGTCGTGCCCGAGGTCGAGAACACGCCGCAGTACGCGGGCATCTGCTGGTAGGAGTGTGCATGCTAGAGAGCCGACGGGTCCTGATCATTGTCGAAAACCTGCCTTGCCCCTTCGATCGCCGGGTGTGGCAGGAAGCGCGCACTCTGCGGGACGCGGGCTGCATCGTGTCGATCATCTGCCCGAAGGGCAAGGGATACGAACAGAGCTACGAGGAAATCGAAGGCATCGCGATTTACCGACACTCGCTGCCGGTGGAGGCGGACCACTGGTACGGCTACGCCATAGAGTATCTCTGGGCGTTCATGGCGCAGATGACGCTTTCGTTCCGCGTGCTGTTCGAGCGGGGCTTCGACGTCATCCATGCGTGCAACCCGCCCGATACGATTTTTCTCGTCAGTGGCTTCTTCAAGCTGTTCGGCAAGAAGTTCGTCTTCGACCATCACGACATCAACCCTGAGCTCTACGAGGCGAAGTTCGGCCGGCGCGATTTCTTCTATCGCCTGATGCTTGCGCTGGAGCGCTGGACGTTCCGGGTGGCGGACGTGTCCATTGCGACGAACGAGTCCTACCGGCGCATCGCGATCACTCGGGGCGGCATGCCGCCGGAGAAGGTCTTCGTGGTTCGCAGCGGCCCGAGCCTTGAGCGGCTGCGCATCCTGCCGCCGGATCCGAGGCTCAAGCGCGGGCGGAAGTATCTCGTGGGCTACGTCGGTGTGATGGGCCGTCAGGAAGGCATAGATCTGCTGCTGCAAGCCGTGCGCTACATCGTGCACGAGAAGGGCCGGCACGATGTGCATTTCGGCCTCGTTGGCGGTGGCACGGAGCTCAGCGCAATGAAGGCCCTGGCGGGCGAGCTGCGCATCGCCGATTACGTGACGTTCACCGGCCGCGTTCCGGACGCGGAGCTGCTCGCGATGCTGAACACCGCGGACATCTGCGTGAACCCGGACGTCGCGAACGAGATGAACGACAAGTCCACCATGAACAAGATCATGGAGTACATGGCGCTCGGGAAGCCCATCGTGCAGTTCGATCTCACGGAAGGGCGGTTCTCGGCCCGCTCGGCCTCGCTGTATGCGCGGCCGAACGACCCCATCGACATGGCGGACAAGATCCTGGCGCTGCTCGACGACGAGGATCGACGGCGCAGCATGGGCCACTTCGGGCGGCTGCGCGTGGCGAACGAGCTCTCGTGGGACCACGAGGCCCCCAAGCTCATCGCAGCGTACGAAGCGGTGTTCGCGGGTACTCAGGAGCCTGTGGAAGCTCCGCCTTCCGAGGAGCACGAGACATCGGAGGGCTCCGTGGAGCCCGCAGGAATGAAGGCGCGGCTATTCCGTTAGCCGCGTTGGGAAGGTGCGGCGGCGAGCGTGGGTGCGAACACGCTCTTCGCCAGACGCGAGAAAGTCCCCATGAGACCTTCACGCGTTCGCGGCCCGCGACGATCGCGTCCCGACACCCCCGTCTGGCTGCACTATCGACGATCGGAAACAGGCCGCGATCACCGTCGTGCTGGGAGGCGCGCTTGTGCGCACCTTCCACCGACCTCGAGATTCGCTACTGACTCAACTTCAACAATCCACCCAGCCGGCGGTGCGAAGCCGGCCGGGTTCGGCTCAATGGCCTCAGTTCACCGTCACGGAGACTTCCGGCGAGAACTCGCTCTGCGCGCCGGCGGCGTTCACCGCGGTCATCGCGATGAAGATCTGGCCCTTCGGCAGCGAGGAGAGCTCGTAGCGCGTCAGGCCGGGGTTCGCCACATCGACCGACTGCGAGTAGTTCCCGGACTCCGTGCCGTAGTGGATCTTGTAACCCGAAAGATCCGTCAGCGTCGAACCGTCGTCATTTACAGTCGGTGGCGTCCAGGCGAGCGACACAGTGCTAGCGCTGGTTTCGCCCGCAACCGCGGGGCTCACGTTGATCGTGAAGGCCGGCAGCGCCGTAACGTCCTTGCCGTCCGTCGCCGCGATTTCGATTCCCGCGAACGTGCCAGGCGTGGAAGGAGCAGTGCCGGAGAGCAGACCCGTCATCGCGTTGAACGAGAGCCACTCGGGCTTGTTCGCGATGGTGAAGGTGATCTTGTCCTGGTCCGCATCCGTTGCATCGGGCTTGAACGAGTACGTCTGGCCCGCGACGACGGCAGTGGGAGCCGCGCCCGAAATCTTCGGAGCAGCGTTGGGCGCGCTCGACGACGGCGCGTCCGGAGTTGCCGGCGTGGCAGGCGTATTGGGTGTACCCGTGTTGCCGGTGGAAGTCTGCGGCGAAGTCGCCGTCTCGGAACCACCACCGCCACCGCCACATGCGGCCAGAGATGCAGAAAGAACTACGGAACAAACGGCAAAACGAACCCATGAACCCTGGACGGCTCTCATGTGCGACTGACCCCAACTTTTGACCAACCCGGTTTCGAGCCGTCACGTCGTCCAGCCGTGGCGAGCCTGTGTCGATTTCGAGTCGACACGCCCGTCCGATCTGGATCGCGCTTCGGCTTTGCCTGTGCGGGAACGAAACCTGCGAAGGTTCTGTTACAGCACGGGCAACGGCGAGCAGAGGTGCAACGCCTGTGCCACCCGCTGCAAGTGCCCGTGCTTGTTGAGGTTTTTTGGAAAAATCCGGCCGCGCTTCAGCTTTTCCCGACGTTGGAAATGTTGCCGGTCACAGACAGGGGCAAGGGAAGGATGCGCTGCAGCGCGTCCAACTACATGAGCGACAAAGAGAAACCGCGAGTCGCCGGTGACAGACACGAATTGTCACTCACCGACGTGCAAGCGAAGGCAGTCACATGTCGAGAGGCCCGATCGGTCCGGAAGTACGTACATGTCGCCGCTATGTCGGCACGATCCACATCATTTTCGTGAGTGACGAAGACTTCGTGGTGCTGAGATGAGCCTGCAATGGAAAGTCGCGCGCGTGCGCGCCATGAGCAGCCGTGAGATTGCGTTCCGCGTCGGCAGGGCCGTGCGCGCGAGGACAGAACAATGGGGCTTCGGGCTCGCGCGTGTAGTACCCGAGCCTTCGGGGTCCGCGGGAAACCGCTGGGTTCCGAACCTTCCTCGCAGCTTCAATGTGAAGAAGTACACCTCGGCGGCGGACCGGATTCTTTCCGGCGTCTTCCATGTTTTCGCGATGGAGAACGCCAACCTCGGATTTCCTCCGCAGTGGAACAAGGATCCGAAGACAGGCACGGTCGCGCCGCTCGCGTTCGGAAAGACGCTGGACTATCGCAAGCCTGAAAACGTCGGCGACATCAAGTATCTCTGGGAGATCAATCGGCATCTGGAGCTAGTGACGCTCGCGCAGGCGTGGCACCTGTCCGGCGATCCGCGATATGCCAACGCATGTCGAACGATGCTGGAGTCGTGGATGGGGCAGGCGCCTTATCCACTCGGCGTGAACTGGTGCAGCAGTCTGGAGCACGCCTTCCGGCTGACGAACTGGTCCTTCGCGTGGCACCTGCTGGGGTCCGATGAATCGCCGCTGTTCCAGGGCGCCGAAGGACAGGCGTTCCGCTCCCGCTGGCTCACGTCGATCTACCAGCATTGCCACTTCATCGCGGGACATTTCTCTCGGCATTCGTCCGCGAACAATCATCTGCTCGGCGAGGCCACCGGACTTCTGATCGCCTCGCTCACCTGGCCCATGTGGAAGTCCAGCGCGGAGTGGCGCGAGAAGGCTCGCGACGAGCTCGCCCGCGAAGCAGCCGTGCAAACCTTCGCGGACGGCGTGAATAAAGAGCAGGCCGTTTGGTATCACCACGCCGTCGCGGACATGATGCTCGTGGCGGGTCTCGTGGCGCGTGCGGCTCGGCTGGAATTCGAGGCGGTCTACTGGGAGCGGCTGGAATCGATGCTCGAATATCTCGCGAGCATCATGGACGTCGGCGGCAATGTCCCGCAGATCGGGGACGCCGATGCGGGCCTGCTCGTGAGGTTCGACCCCGCACACGAGTTCGACCCGTACGCATCGCTGCTCGCGACAGGCGCCGTGCTCTTCAATCGCCCGGAGTTCAAGCGCAAGGCGCCGGTGTTCGACGACAAGTCGCGATGGCTGCTGGGTGACGAAGCGGAAAAGGAGTTCGCGGCGATTCCGTCGGACGCCCGGGTGACGCTGCCTGTGCGGCGCGAGTTTCCGCAGGGGGGCTACTTCATCCTCGGTGGAGATTTCGAAACCGACGAGGAAGTCCGGATCGTCGCGGATGCGGGCCCGCTCGGATATCTGTCGCTCGCCGCCCATGGGCATGCGGACGCGCTCGCCTTCACGCTGAGCGCCGGCGGCGTTCCGATCCTCGTTGATCCGGGAACCTTCGCTTATCACACCGAACGTCGATGGCGGGACTACTTCCGCGGCACCTCCGCGCACAACACGGTGCGGGTGGATCGTGAAGACCAGTCGGTGCGTGGTGGAAATTTCCTGTGGCTGGAGCATGCGCAGGCGAGGGTGGAGTCGTTCGAAACCCTGCCTGAAGGGGTGCGGATGCGCGCGCATCACACGGGCTACGAGCGGCTTGCCGATCCCGTTCGACATCGGCGCACGTGGATGTACGAGCGCGTTGCCCGAAAGCTGCGTGTGACCGACGAGATCCAGTGCCGCGGAACGCATCGCCTGGAGTGGTTCTGGCACTTCGCACCTGGGTGCGGCGTCACCGTGGGCGCGAACACGCTCGTTGCCCGTCGCGATGGGGTAGTGCTCACCATGAGCTGGACCGCACCGCTCGTGGCACGGCTTGAGTCGGCCGCGGAGGATCCGCCGCTCGGCTGGTACTCCTCGACGCTCGATCAGAAGCAGCCATCGATCGCCGCGGTGATGGAATTGCCGTCGAGCTCAAGCACAACCGTCGAGTTCGAGATACAGATCGAGCTCAGCGGGTCGCCGCAGGAAACTGGAGCTTTGCCGCTTGAGTGACTGCGAATGGAAAGTCTGCCACTGCCCAGTCTGCAATTCCGACAGTGCGGCACGTTGTGTGAGCGCATCAGGAAACGTCGGATCGACCTCACGCGGCCCTGGCGGGCTTCAGCTTGCGCTGGAGCAAGCGTGGCAGTTCGGGAGCGCCGCTTGCTCAACATGCGTCGGCCATAAGTCCAATCGAAGTTTACGAAGCCCGCATGACCGATCCCGTAATGTTCACGCGCGGATTCTCGATCGCGCTGGTTTCGCTGTTGCAGGCGATCCTGCCGTCCGTGATTCCGGTGGGAATGCTCGTCCTGCTGTGTCAGCTGTACAACGTCGAGTGGACGGACTTCTTCAAGGTCCTCGCCGTCGCGGTGGCGATCCTCAGCTCCGTGCTGCCGCGGGGGCGAACGAACGGGCAGCAGCCCGTGCTCTCGGCCACGATGCCGCTCGTGTTCAGCGTCCTCACGCGCTGGATGATCATCGTCGCCATCCTGCTCGGCATCGGATACATCACCAAGTACTCGGAGGACTTCTCGCGAAGGGTGGTCCTTACCTGGGTCGTGACAACACCGGCGCTGCTCGTGCTCGTTACGCTGTGTCTCCACGAGATGATGCGTCGGCTGCTGAACGATCCGAAGTCCACGCGTCGTGTGGCCTTCGTCGGCTGCACGGAGGTGAGCATGATGCTCGCCGACCGGATCACGCAGAAATCGCGCTCGCTCGGCATGACTGTCCACGGATTCTTCGACGACCGCAGCCCGGACCGGCTCGGCCACTGCGGCAGCATGCGGCGGCTCGGCGCGATGTCCGAAATCTTCGATGCCGTTCAGCGCAAGGAGATCGACGCGATCTTCATCTCGCTGCCGATGCGCCAGGTGCAGCGGGTGATGGACCTCGTGCAGGAGCTGCGGAATACCACCGTTTCGATCTATTACCTGCCGGACCTCTGCGCGCTGGACCTCATCCAGGCGCGGACGGGCGAGCTTCTGGGCATGCCGGTGGTCTCGATGTGCGACACGCCGTTCTACGGCTACGGCGGCCTGGTAAAGCGCATAACGGACGTCGCGTTCGCGCTCGCCATCCTGGCCTGCTCGGCGCCGCTGATGGTGTTGATCGCCATCGCCGTGAAGCTCACCTCGCCGGGCCCTGTGCTCTTCAAGCAGCGGCGCTACGGTCTCGATGGCCGCGAGATCATCATCTACAAGTTCCGGACGATGACCGTGCTGGAGGATGGCGACCATGTCCAGCAGGCCACGCGGACGGATTCGCGCGTGACCCGCGTGGGGCGCTTCCTGCGCCGCTACTCGCTGGACGAGCTGCCGCAGCTCTTCAATGTGCTGAGCGGAACGATGAGCCTCGTCGGCCCGCGGCCGCACGCCGTGGCCCACAACGAGGAATATCGCCAGCTCATCAAGGGCTACATGGTTCGTCACAAGGCTCCGCCGGGCATCACCGGACTTGCGCAGATCAGCGGCTGCCGGGGCGAGACCTCGCGCGTGGAGGACATGCAGGCCCGCGTGAACTACGACCTGGAGTACCTGCGCCGCTGGTCGCCGTTGCTCGACCTCAAGATCCTGGCGCTGACGGCCATCCGCGTGCTGAAGGACGACAAGGCGTACTGACGCTTTCGCCGTTCTCTTCCTTCCTCTCCAAAGCGGATCCGGCCGATGCGACTCGGTGATCAGGCCGCGATCCTGACGCTTTCGCGTCTTGCGAGCTTCGGCCTGATGCTCGCGAGCCCGCTGTTCCTCGTGCATCTCATTCCGATCGAGGACTTCGGCCGCTATCGCGAGTTCGTGCTCTACGCGTCGCTCCTGCAGAGCTTCGGATCGTTCGCCATCCCGGACAGCCTGCTGTACTTCATCCCGCTGCATCCGGAAAGCCAGTGGCGAATGGTCAGGCAGACGGTCGTCCTGACAGCGGCCTGCAGCTGCCTCGTGCTCGGAGGGTTGTGGGCGGTGGACGCGGTGATGAGCGGGGGGCTCGTCGGGGCCTACCTGGTGCCGCTCGCGCTCTACGCGTTCTTCGTCATCAATCTCGATTTCTGGGAGTGGCTGCTGATTGCGATACGCCGCCCCAAGGTCGTGATGATCTACACGGCCGCGCGCCTGGCCCTGCGAATGATCGTCGCCGTGGGCGCGGCGGCCCTGACTCGCTCCTTCATCGTCATCATCTGGTCGCTGGTCGTGCTGGAAGGGCTGCGCTTTCTCGCGTCGGCGGTGGTCTGGCGAAAGCTGGACCGCAGTGCCTCCGAGCCGCCGGTGATCGGCGGCTATCGCAACCAGCTTCGGTTCTGCGTTCCGATGGGTGTGACGATGCTGCTCGCACTCATCCGCCGCAATCTCGCGACACTCGCTGTCGCTCGGCTGCTCGGGCCCGTGGCGCTCGCCCGTTACTCCATCGGCAAGTACGGCGAGCCCATCGTCGCGACAGTGCGCAACTCGCTCTCGTCCGTGGTTCTTCCGGAGATGGTGCGGCGGGAAGGGAGCGTGAAGGAGGATCGGTCCGACCACTCCCTTGCGCTCTGGAAGCGCGCCACCGCCATCTGCGCGCTCCTGATGTTCCCGATCGTGCCGCCGGTGGTTCGCTATGCGGAGCCGCTGATCGCGACGCTGTTCGGCGAGGAGTATCGCGCCGGCGCGATCGTCATGCAGCTTTACATGCTCGTGCTCATCCGCGAGTGCTTCGACTTTTCGCCGGCCCTGCGAGCGAAGGGGACCACGGCGCCACTGGTCTACAGCACGCTGGCCGGCCTCGTGGCTGCGGCCATCGTGCTGCTGCCGCTGATCGCATACGCCGGAATCGCGGGAGCGATGATGTCGTTCGCCATCGGAAGTTTCGTCGAAGCCATCTGGCTCGCGGTGACGATGATGGCGCTCTACCGCGTCTCCGCAGGAAACCTGCTGCCCTGGATGAGCATTATCAAGGTCGCTTTCGCGACGACACTCGCTGCTACGGTTCTTGTCCCGTCGCTGTGGACAGACGTGCTCGGCGTGGCGGGAATCGTTCCGGCGTCGTGTTGTTACGCAGTCGTATACGCGTTGATCGTATGGGTACTTCGAGTTCCGGAAAGCGCCGTGCTGCTGGAGTGGGTGCGCAAGCGCGTGCCCGCGAGCGCGCGCCTGCTGAGTTGAACGCGAATGGTCAAGCTCATGGATCAGTTTCGAGTCGGGGCGTTGCACGGCCGATGTGACGCGCGATGCGCGGAAATTCGAACTGCTCGACATCCGGATGCGGAAAGTCGCATTTCGCGGACATTGCGCACATGGCGACAAGGCCAAATACTGTCGTCGCTTTCCGAGGGCATACCCGCCGTGAGACGGGGACGCAAAGCAACCGGTCTTGCTCGCACGCAAGATAGCGGGGCTGCCGGGTCGACGGGCCCGCCATCCGCACCGTTCCGCTCGCAACACCGCCTCAGTTTCGGTCTGCCCTCATTACCAATCGAAGCGATTGCGCTACGGTGCGTCGCTCGCTGCCGGAGGGTCGTCTTGGTGAAACGTTTGATTCGTGTATTGCTGTTCAGTCTGTTCCTGGCGCCACTTTCCGCCATGGCGCAGGATTTTCCCCGCCTCGGCGGAATCCTGATCGGCTCGCCGCAGGATTACTGGGACCCGGCGTATCAGGCGAACATCGCGAAGCTCGATGTCGCGATTCTTTCCGTGTATCCGGGTTGGGGCAGCAGTCGCGGCACGGACATGATCCGCACCGTCCAGCGCATCAAGCAGCTGAACCCGAAGACGCGCATTTTCCTGTACGTCATCATGGAAAGCTCGCTGAAGCCGGCTTCGGCCGCGTGGGTGCCGCTCGAACAGAAGCTGGATAGCGCGAAGTGGTGGCTCTACAGTTCCGGATCGAGCCTCGTGCTCTCGGACTACGGCCGCAACACGTACATCATGAACATCACGCAGTTCGCTCCGACGGATTCGGAAGGGCTGCGCCTCAACACGTGGTTCGCGCGTTACGTTGCGAAGGAGTTCGCCTCGCCGAACCCCTCCATCGACGGCATCTTCACGGACAACGTGTTCTGGAAGCCCCGCCGCGATGGCGACTGGAATCGCGACGGCAAGATCGACTCCCACACCGATACCACCGTCCAGAAGTGGTTCCGCGAGGGCTACAAGACGTACATCACCGAGCTGAAGAAGCAGATGCCCGGCAAGCTGCAGCTCGCCAACGTGGCCGACTGGGGCGATCCGAATGCCGTGCTGACGGAGTACAACCAGCAGTGGAACGGCGGCGTGCTGGAGGGAATCATCGGCAAGAGCTACTCGGTGGAGAACCAGGCGAACGGCTGGCAGCCGATGATGGCGCGTTATCGCAAGACGATGGCGGCACTTGCCGCGCCGAAGATCGGCCTGTTCCACCAGGGCGGCAACCCGTCGGACTACCAGGCGATGCGCTACGGACTGGCCTCGTGCCTCATGGACGACGGTTACTACACATTCAGCGACAACGCGGAGGAGTTCCACGGCGTGCGCTGGTTCGACGAGTTCAACGTGAATCTCGGCGCGGCCGTGAGCCCGCCGTCGACGTCCGCGTGGCAGAACGGTGTGTATCGCCGTGACTTCCAGAACGGCATCGCGCTCGTGAACCCGAAGGGCAACGGCCAGAAGACCGTGACGCTGGATGCGGAGTACGTGCTCATCAAGGGCACGCAGGCTCCGACGGTGAACACCGGCGCGAAGGTGCGCCAGGTGACCCTGAAGGATCGCGACGGGCTCATCCTCATGCGCGCGAATCCGGTCCGCCGTCCGGCCGCTCCGGGCGGCGTGCAAATCGAGACGGCTGGCAGGTAAGCAGCCCCCACGACTGGCCTCGCGCCAGTCGCGCGCCGCTGCCAGGCGGCTTCCAGGGCGTGCCGGCACCGCTCAAGGTGCCGGCACGCTTCGTGCTACCAAGGTCCCCAAAAGCTTTGCGGGGAGTCGACCTTGGCCTGGCTGATCGTCCTTCTGATCGCTGCATTCACTACCGGTGACGTTCTCGGCCTCGAAATGAGCGTCGCGCCCGGGCTCAGCGTGAAGAACGGGATCCTGTATCTCATCGCCTTCACGCTCATCTTCCGCAGGGCGCTCTCGGGCGGCGAACCGGTCCCCTTCGTTGCCATCCACGTCGCGTTCTTCCTGCTGCTCGGCTACGCCACGCTGAGCTGGCTCATCGCCGGGCTGGTGATCAAATATCCCGGCTATCACCTGATCGAAGGCGCGATGAGCCTCAAGGCGCGCCTGATCGACCCGGCCCTCATGCTGTTCGCCGCGCTCTACGCGCTCAAGGACCTGAAGGAGGTGTGGCTCGCGCTCAAAGTCATCCTCGGAGCGGTCGCGATCGCCAACATCGCGACGTTCCTCGATGCGGCCGGCGTCGTGCATTTCGGCATGAGGGTGGGGGACTCCGGCGCCGAGGAAGGGCGAGTGTTCGGCGCATTCGGTCATGCGAACGACACGGGCGCTCTCATCGTCTGCATGCTTCCGGCTCTTTTCGCGATGACCATGACGTCGCGTGGGATGGCACGGATGCTCTGGCTCGGCGGCGCGCTCGTGTCGCTCATGGTACTGCTGATGACCGTGTCGCGCGGAGCGTTCGTGGGCCTCGCGGTCGGAGGGCTCATCGCCGCCATCGTGTGCCGGAAGTACGTGCCGTTCGAGCGCTTCGTGCTGCTCTGGATCGGGCTCGGATTGCTCTGCGCGATCGGTGTGCTGGTGGCGAGCCTCGTGGATCCGCAGATCGCGGCGACGCTGTCGGATCGACTGTTCGGCCAGTCTCGCGCGATCGACCTTTCGGAAGCGTCTTCAGGCCGCACAGCCATCTGGGCGGAAGCACTCGAGCGGATGCTTCAGACACCAACGACGCTGCTTACCGGCTTCGGCTGGGGCGTGTACTGGGTCATGCCGTTCCGGTACGCGCCGCATAACTACTATCTCGGCCTCGGATTCGACCTCGGGATCATCGCCGTCAGCCTGGTGCTGCTGATTCTTGCGAGGTGCGTGATCGAAGCGCGTCGCGCGGTGGAGCGGGCGCCCGCCGATCTGCGCTCGCAGTTCCTCGCATTCATTTTCGGAATCCTGTGCCTCTCGATCTCGATCATCTTCGCGGACCTGTACAAACCGTGGACGTACATCTGGCTGTACGCCGGAATCGTTTTGAGAGGCATCGTGCTGTCCCAGGAAGCGCGCGTGAGAGCGCCGGCCGCAGCCAAGGCGCCCGAACCTTCGATCATCCATGGCGTGCCGATTCACTTCGGCGATACCGTGGCCCGCCCGGGCCGGCTTGTGACCAGGGGTCGTTCATGAGCTCGGTACGTCCCGCTTCCGACAACGCGAGCCAGATCGGCCTGCGGCAGTTTCCCTCGCACGTTCTTCGAAACCTCGCGTCGCTGTTCGAGCAGACGTCCGTCACCGCTCGTGCGAGCACGCTGACGTGGGCTGTGCTTGCGGCAATCCTCATCGTCGGGGCCGGCATCCGGTTCTGGGGCCTCGGCAATGTGGGTCTGCATGGCGACGAAGAGACGATGGCCATGCCGACGATGCACATCGTCCAGGATGGCCAGCCGCTTCTCCCGAGCGGCATGTACTACCCGCGCGCGGTCGCGCAGCTGTACCTGATGGCGGCTTCCGTCCAGGTGTTCGGCGAATCGGAATGGGCGTTCAGGCTGCCGTCCGTGATATGCGGCGTGCTGCTCATCCTGCTGGCTTATGGAGTGGGTAAGCGTTTCCTTCAGCCTGCGTGGAATCTGGCCTTCACGGCTGCTGTCGCGCTGCTGCCCGAATTCATCGTGGACGCGCAAACAGCGCGCATGTACTCGTTCCTCATGGCTTCGGTCGCGGGGTACATGATGTTGCTGTTCGCGTGGGAGCGGACGGATCGTGTCGTGTATCTGGCCGCCGCAGTCGCCGTGCTGGTGGTGGGCCTGCAATTCCATACGCTCGCGGTATTCGCGGCGTTCATGGCGCTCTACCCGGGGCTCGTCAGAGGTGAGCTCCACAAGGTACTCCTCGGCGGCGTTGCCTTCGTGGCGATCGTTGCGGGATTCATGTTCGTGGATCACTGGATCGGCACTCATTACCCGGACGCCGGCGAAGTGCAGGGAGATGACGGCGGCGCAGGTGGGCCGCAGGCCGGTGAAGCGATTCCGCATCTGAGCCTGATTCTTCTGGCTCTCGCTGCCACCGCCGCCGCGGCGATCTCCACGTTTGTGGTCGCGCGCGTCGCTCCGCGAATCCCGGCGATCGCGGCGGGCGTGCTTATCGCGCTTGGACTGCTCGCGCAGTTCGCCTACTGGTATCACGCCGGAGTCGTGCTGATGGCGGCGGGCATCGTCGTCGCGTTTCGCTATGGGACGATCAGTCCCGTGCGATTGGCCGCGCTTGCGGCTATCTGCGCTGTCGTCGCGGCGATCCAGCTATATCTCCTGCACGCCGGCGGCGTGGACTCGATTCGCCAGATGCTCGGAGCGATGACCGGTCGACCCAGCGTCTGGCCGCTGATCACGGTGTCGGAGTATTCGGTGACGGGGGCGCTCGTTCTGGCAGCGGGTGTGATCGTTGCGGTGTGGCGCCTCGCAAAGGGCAGACAAATACCGGATTTCATGCTCCTGATGGTGCTCGGCGTGTGGATCCCGTTGCTGCTCATTGGCGTGTTCAAGTGGTCCGTGCCGCTCCGATATACCGCCGTTCAAGCAGTGCCGTTCGTGCTGACAGCTTTCGCGGCGGCCCAGTGGCTTCTGAGCCTGCGCGGGCAGCAGCGCGTGAATCGCCTGGGCGCGCTCGCCGCGGCGGTGGTGTTGGTGCTCGTAGTGAATCCGGTGGCGGTGGCGCGGACGGTGAATCCTGGGTACGAGGATCATCCGGATCACCAGGGCGCAGCGGCCTTCATCCAGTCCCTTCCGTACAGGGAAGGCGACATCGTGATCGCCGAGGACGTGCTTCAGCAGACCTACTACCTGGGGCGCGTCGACTACTGGCTGCAGTCCCGCGAGGCGGCGGGCATGTTCGTGCGCAACCTGAACGGCCAGCTCGCCGACTTCTACACGAACACGCCGCTCATCGGCACGGCGGAGGACCTGCAGCGGCTTGTCGATCGGCCCGATCGGGGCGCCATCTACGTGATCGGGAGCGGGGAGAACCAGGAGGACGGCAGGCGTCGCGCGCGGGGTCCGGGTCTTGCTGAGATGCTGGAGTCGTCGCGCTTCCGCGTGGTCTGGCGCGGACGGGACGGCCTCACAACGGTGCTGATGATGCCGGCGCCGTCCGACGGGAAGTGACATGCACGATCGTATTCCGACCGCCAACGAGCTCTATTTCTCGAACATTCCGCTGGACGCGAGGCATCTGGAGAATCTGGAGAAGCGGTTCTTCCAGAGCGTCGGCCTTCCGAACGGCACCTGGAAAACGACGGCCCATCGCCGGCTGGACGATCTCAACGCGCTGGTGGAGAAGTACCTGCCCCGGAATCGTTCGATCGACGTGATGGATGTTGCGGTTTCTTCGGGCGTGAGCACGCTCGAATGGCTGGAGTCGATGGAGCGCGCCGGCATCTCGTGCCGGATGACCGCAGGAGATGCCGCCGCGGATGCGTATCTCGTCACGATCGCGTCGGGTTTGCGCGTGCTCGTCGACCGTCGCGGGTATCCGCTTCAGTACGAAGTGCGCGGCCACGCGATCCGCCTGCCGATCCGCAAGCGGGACATGCTGTTGTATGGACTGCCAGTCATGTACATGCGCAGGGTTCTCGAGAAAGTCGTCGCGCCCGCGCTTAAGGCTACGAACCGAACGCAAGAAGGCTCTCAAGGCGGTGTCAGCTGGCGCCCGCTCAAACTCGTGAGCCCACTGCTTCGCAATCGCATCGAGGTCGTGGAAGACGACATCCTGGTGAACAGGGCGTACCGCGAGTGCTTCGATGTGGTACGCGCGGCGAATATCCTGAATCGCGGTTACTTCGACGAAGGAACGTTGATGGCGATGCTGCTGAACCTGCGAAACAGGTTGCGCACGGGAGGGCTCCTCGTCGTGTGCCGCACGAACGAGAAGAACGTGAACCACGGCAGCATCCTCGCGCTTGGCGAAGACGGAAGACTGAGCCAGGTCGCGCGCCTGAACGAGGGTTCGGAAGTCGAAGACATCGCGCTGAGCCTCCCCACGGTGAGCTGACAGGCGAGGGCCTGGCGCGTACAGAAGAATCCCCCGGGGGCCGAGAATGATTCGAAGAACCTGCCTGATGCTGGCGGCTGCGCTGGCACTTGTCTCACCAGCTTTCGCCGACTATCCGCGCATCGCCATGATCGCCACCGGCGGCTCACAGGCCTATTGGGATCCGGCGTATCAGCGCGAGCTCGCGACGGCCGACATCGTGATCCTCAGCGTGTATCCCGGCTGGGGCTCGGGTCGCGGGACCACGATGAACACCGCGATCCAGCAGATCAAGGCGATCAACAGCAACACGAAGGTGTTCCTCTACACGCTCGGCGAGAGCTTGCGAATGCCGGCGGAGGCGCCGTGGCGGTCGCTCGCCGACCAGATCACGGCAAACCACTGGTGGCTGTATCAAAGCGGCTTCAGCGGAACGATCGTTCCGTCGAGCCACAGCACAGCCAGCTACAGCATCAACATCAGCTCGCAATCCCGCAAGAACTCGTCGGGGCAGAACTTTCCGCAGTGGTACGGGGGTTGGCTCGCTGCGCAGTTCGGCACGCCGAATCCTGCGGCCGACGGCTTCTTTATGGACAACGTGTTCTGGTCGCCGCGCAAGGACGGCGATTGGAACGGCGACGGCCAGATCGATTCACACACGAGCTCGAACGCTCGCGCGTGGCTGAGGCAGGGGCACGTGCAGGAGCTGCAGGCCCTCAAGCGCGCGATGCCGAACAAGCTGTTCATCGCGAACGCCGCCGACTGGGGGCTGCCGGAGGCGGTGATCACGGAGTACGAAGGCCAGTTCAACGGCGCGGTGTTCGAGGGGATGGTCGGGCGCCCGTTCTCCCAGGAAACCTGGGCCGGCTGGGACGCGATGATGAAGGGGTATCGCAAGATCATGGCCGCGGTGGCCGCCCCGAAGTATGTCATTTGCGTCCAGGCGGGCTCGAAGACGGACTACCAGGCCATGCGCTACGGCCTCGCGTCCTGCTCGCTGGACAACGGCTACTACATGTTCTCGAACATCGCGGACTCGTATCACGAGGTCGTGCACTTCGACGAATACGACGCGGATCTCGGGAGTCCGACCTCGGCGCCGCCGACATCGCCGTGGCAATCGGGCGTGTACCGGCGCGACTTCGAGCGCGGCATCGTGCTTGTGAATCCGAAGGGCAACGGCAGCCGCACCGTCAATCTCGGAGGGGAGTTCGTGAAGCTGCGCGGATCTCAGGCGCCGTCGGCGAACAACGGGCAGACCGTCACGTCCGTGACGCTGGCGGATCGCGACGGGCTCTTTCTCCTGCGAAAGAGCCCGACCCCGGTGCCGGAAGGGCCGAGCGATTTTCGCGTCGACTAACGCGGGCCGTGCCAGGCGGGCGTTCGCGGAGCGTCGACCGGGGCCGCCGTCAGCTCCGCCAGCAGCGCTTCGAATTTGGAGCTCATCGCCGCGACCGTGTACCGCTCGCGCACGCGTTTGCTGGCGGCTTCGCCCAGACTGGCGCGCACCGATGGAGACGTGAGGGTGACGAGATGACCCACGAGCGCCTCGACGTCCCCGGGCGCGTAAAGAAAACCGGTTTCGCCGGAAATGACCTGCTCGTTCGCGCCACCGATACGCGTCATCACCAGGGGCTTGCCGAGGGACATCGATTCAAGGGCCGCGAGCGAGAAGGTTTCGATGGAATGGGAAACCAACGTCATCACGTCAGTGCACGCAATCCACGGCCGCACATCCGCCTGCAGGCCGGTGATGACCGCGTGGCCTTCGAGCTGCAGATCCCGGATGCGGCGCTCGATCGAGGCCCGTTCGGGTCCATCCCCGATGAACAGCGCCTTCGCCGGGATTCCCTTTGCGCGCAGACTGACCACGGCCTGCAAAAGGTCGCCGTGCGCCTTCTCCGGCCTCAGTCCGGAGCAGAGGCCGATGACGTAGTCCTGGTCAGAAAATCCGACGCGCTCGCGCAGGGCCAGCTTCTGGGCGGGCGTGTATCGGTCCGTGAAGTGCACGACGTCGATGCCGTTGTGGACTACTTCGTTCCGCCGGGCACGCAGACCGCGCGCTTCCCAGTACCGACGCTGCGTCTCGCACACGAAGACGAGCAGATCGAATCGCTTGAGCATTTGCCGATACAGGAGCAGCAGCAGCTTCTCTTTCAGGCGTCGCAGAACTGTCGTGTGATAAACGCTGATGAGTTTCACGTCCTTGCGCGAGATCGCCCGCGCAAGATAGCCGTAGAGCGTGGAGTACACGTTGGTGCAGACGATCGCCTGCACGTCCTTCGCCTTGACGAAGTGCGCCAATCTTCTCGCGCACCCGAGATCGAGCCCCTCCCGGACGTCGCAACACACGACGTGCGCGAGCCGCTCCGCCTGGAGCAGGGGGCGGAAGTCTTCGACGCGTTTGAGATACACGAGCGAGGGCTGGATGCGCCGGATGTCGATCGTGTTCAGCAGCGTCAGCGCCTGTTTCTCCGCGCCTCCCTGACCGAGCGAATTCAGGATGAAGAGGACCGGGGGTCTCAAGGATGTTCTCTCATTCGCGTCTGCAGTGGGCCTGCGGCGAAACAGGCGCAATTTCCTTGCCGTTCGCAGCGGCGGAAGCGGGCACGCCGTCTGGCCCGGTGGATCCGCGGCGCGGCGCCGTCCGGGCTGCGCGGAGAACGCGCAAGGCCGCCACCTTCGCGGTTCCCCATCCGGGCCGCCGCACACCCCGACCCGCTGCACGCCCGGTCAGGCTCGAAGCTTGCACGCTCGACCCGGGCCATATCACGATGCCCATTCGCAGTCCGCCCAAACCCATGAATCTCCAACCTGCTGCAACACCCGTGCCTGCCGAGGTTCCGCTCACCACGCTTGGCGTTCCCCGCTGCCAGGAGGTGATCATGGTCGGGACGAGCCTGGAGGTGCGGGGTGGCATCGCCGCTGTCGTGCGGACGTATCTCAACGGCGGACTGTTCGATCGCTTTCGAATTACTTACATCACCACGCATCGCGAAGGCCCCGCGCTCGGAAAGATTTTCGCGGCGCTCGGCGCATATGCGCGGTTGTGTAGTGCATTGGCGACGGCGAACGCGCCTCTCATCCATGTCCACCTGGCCTCGAGAGCGTCCTTTTGGCGGAAGTCGGTCGTGTGCGCGCTCGCGTCCCTGTGGCGCCGGCCGTACGTACTGCACCTGCATGGCGGCGATTTCAGCAAGTTTTACGAGGAAGAGTGTGGAGGATTTGCAAAGGCGATCGTCCGCAAAGCGCTTGGGCGAGCGGCACTCGTGCTGGCACTTTCCGAGCAGTGGCGTGCGACCTTGTTGCGCATCTGCCCGCAAGCGCGTGTGCGCATCTTGCCGAACTCGGTCGCGCTCCATGATCCGCCGGTGAGAAGCGCAGCCCCGGACTCGCTGCGTATCCTGTACACGGGCCGAATTTCGGAGCGAAAGGGCACCTTCGACCTGCTGCGCGCATTCGCGCGAATCGCGCCGCGGTTTCCGCAGGCCGTGCTGATCTGCGCGGGCGATGGAGAAGGGCCGCGCCTTCTCGAGCAGGCGGAGTCGATGGGGCTGAAAGGGCGCGTGACGTGCCCCGGATGGCTCCCGGCCGAAGAGGTCAGGAATGAGCTCGATCGGGCCACTCTCTTTGCGTTGCCCTCGCATGCGGAAGGTGTGCCGATGGCACTGCTGGAGGCGATGTCGTGCGGCCTGCCGGTCGTGACGACGCCGGTGGGCGGGATTCCCGAGGTGGTGCAGAACGGGCGGAACGGTCTCCTCGTGACTCCGCAGGACATCGACGCGCTGGAGCGAGCGCTCACGACGCTGGTCGAATCCCCGGCCGAGCGTGAACGGCTCGGCGCGGAAGCGCACGAGACGATCGCGCGAAATTTCTCGTTGTCCGCAACGCTGGACAAGCTGGCGGCGATCTATCGCGACTTTGGATTGCCGGAGCGGCGGCAGCCCTGAAAATCCCCGCGCGGGCCTGCACGCCTGGGGTCTCGCCGCGCCTCAGGAAGCTCAGAACCTTCGCACGACGAGCGGGGCCTTCCCCGAAGCACTCCGGACGAGCTGCGTGGTCGGCTCGATGCTCACCTGCATCTCAGGCGGCAGTTTCATCGCTGCGTGGTCAAGTAGCAGCCGGCGGGACCGCGCGTCGAAGTTGTCTGCCGGAATGACCAGCAGCCGCACCTGAGTGGGCGACTCCTGAATGAACTGGGCACGGATCACCCCGTGCACCCCGCGTGGAATGTGATCGATGCCGGTCAGCCGCGCGCCAGAAGGTGAGATCAGCACGTCGTCGCTGCGCCCGATGATCCCCGGAAACAGCGCATCCCCGCGCGCCACCGCCTGCGGGTCCGCGCCTTTCGCGAGCCGGATCTTGTCGCCGGTCCGGTACCGGACGAGCGGCATGCGCTCGTTTGAGAGCCCGGTTGCGATGAGCTCGTACACGGCGCCGTCCGCATCTTCTTCCAGCAGGTGCAGCTCGTTCACGGAATAGCCCGGATGGAAGCGATATCCCTGGATCGGATTGCCGCTCGCGAAGGCCACACGTTCGGCCTGGCCGTAGTAGTCGAGAATGCGAGTGCCGAGCGTTGCCGCCGCGGCGTCGCATGTCGCACGACTGAGGGTTTCCGAAGAGCACACCGTGACCGGAATGCTCAGCCTCTCGCCGCGCTCCGCCATAAGCGCACACAGCGCATCGAGGACGGTTGGATAGGCAAAGAGCACGTCGGGCGCGTAGTTACGCAGGGCGCCGACGAAATCGTACAGCGTGCCCCGGTCCAGATGGTTCGACGAGAAGAGCAGGCGCCTGCCGCCATTCGCGAGTCGCCAGAAGGGCGGTTCACGGTCCGCAGGAGATTTGATGTCGTCGCCGCGCAGGACGGCTCCCCGACACCGTGCCGGGTCAACGCCAACTCCTTCGAGGCAGCGATCGATCACCGCCTGCTCGTACGCGACGGAAGCCAGCGAGCGTCGTAGCTGCAACGGCGTGCCAGAGGTCCCGCTCGTGGAGGCGCCAATCGTCAGAAGCGCGCTGCCGTTGATGAAGTCTCCGGGGCGCTCGCGAATCTGCTGTTTCTCAAGGATCGGCCATTGGGACAGCACGGAAGGGGCACCAACACTTCGGCCGTACGCAGTCCGGCCAGCTGCCCGCAGCGTGCGGGCGAGGCGCTCTTCGATCCATCCGCGCCGATCTTCATTCTCCAGCTCACGGATCGAACGCGTGGCGCGCGCGTAGAGCATGGGATTACGGCGCACGAGGACATCCGCCAGCCCGAACCGCTTTACCGCTGTCGCTAACGCCATCTAGTTACCCAACATGCCGCGCGGCGTGGAGGCCGGCGGAAGTATCCGAAGGAGGCGTGATGGCCTGGATATACGGCGCGAGCATCGCGTTCTCGTCGGCGCGACGTTCGAAGTACGCGCGACAGCGCTCGCTTGCCGCAGCCCATTCCGCCTGATCCGAGAGCAGGTCGCGCACGGCGGCGGCCATCTGATCGAGATCGCTCACCGCACGGCCGAGCCCGTTTCGGGCAATCAGCTCGTCCGGATCGAGGAACGCGACGACCGGCGATCCGTGCGCCCACGCCTGCAGGTACGTATTCGGGAACCCTTCCGTATGAGAGGTGCCGACGAGCAGTCGCGCCCGCTCGTACAGCGCGCGCATGTCGTGGAACGGAACGGCCCCGTTGAATCGAAGGTTGGAAAGCGACGCCGCTTCCTGCTTGCACGACTCGTACAGCGCTTCGTCGCCGATGTACGGTCCGCCAGCCATTTCGAAACGCAGGTGGGGCAGGGCGCGCGCGAGCTTCAACAACAGTTTCGGCTGCTTGACGCTGCGAATGTTGCCAACCCACAGCACGTCGATGTCACGGTCCTCGAAGGGCATGCATCGCGCGCTGGTTTCCAGAACGGAAGGCGCAACGACGCTCTCGCGCCCGAAATGCTGGCGAAGCGCGCGCTGCTGATCCACGGATTGCGCAAGGACGACCTCCGCGCGCATCAGCCCGTACCGATACAGCTTCTTGTCGCGGGCGTACTGGATCATCAGAGTGCGCGGATTGCAGTCCGCGTTGCTCGCGATCCGGACCACCATCCGGCGGCCGTATCGGCGCGTAAACATCGCGAGAAGGCCGGTTATCATCCCGGCGCCGCTCGTGTAGTACACATCCGCGTCCGCGCGCTTCAGCGCAGACCAGACGGACGTCCAGCGAGGATGGATGAAGCGAAACACCGGAATCCCGGCATTTGGCCGGTACGCGCGATAGGTGCGAATGCCGTCCCACGTGGCGCCATCCGGCTGGCCGTAATCGGCCACCACCATCGAAACGTCATAGCCGCGTCGGGCGAGGGCGCGCGCAAGAACCGTCTGCTGGACTTCCTGTCCTCCCACGCCCAGGTGGCCGTACTCGCGGGCCAGAACCGGCAGGTTCGCAAGACCCACGAAGCAGATACGTGGGCCCGTTTTCGCGTTACGCATCGACGCCTTCGAAGGTCAGGAAGAAGCCGCGGGCCGCACCAGCTTCGGACGCAATTCTCCGGGCGCCGCCGGTGTGGGTTCCGTGGCACCAAGCTGCCGGGGTTCCGTGGCGGCGGCGATCTGCCTGGCATCCCCAGGGGGATACTCGATGATGCGATCGATCTTGTAGTCCTTCATCTCGCGCGCGTGCGTGAAGATCATGAGCTCGCCCAGGAGCCCGAGCGCGAAGAGCTGCAATCCCAGGACTACGAGGAGAGATGAGAGCAGTAGCGCCGGGCGTCCGCTCAGCGCCTCATCGAGGAACAACCGCTCGACGACCAACCACGCCGTAATGATCGCGCCCATCGCGAACGTGATCGCGCCGACCATGCCGAAGAAGCGCAGTGGCCGCTTCGTGAAGCGCACCAGGAAGAACACGCTGAAAATATCGAGCGCGCGGCGTACGTATTCGCGTGGCGTGTACGAGCCATCGAACCGGTCGCGGGGCGATTGGCGCACCTGTACTTCGGTGACGCGGAATCCCTGTCGATTAGCAAGCACCGGCAGGAACCGATGCTGATCCCCGTAAAGCGAAATCTCTTCGAGCACGCGACGATCGAAGGCCCGCGCGCTGCACCCGAGATCGCGGAAATGCAGCCCCGTCACCTTCCCGATGATTCCGTGGAAGGCACCGCGACGCATCCTCTCCCACGCGCCTCCGGCGCGCGGCCAGCGATGCGCGATCGCCATGTCACAGCTATCGAGCGCGCGAACGAGCTTGCCGATCTCGGAAGCTTCGATCTGGTGATACGCCGGCAGCGTGACGATGACGCTCCCCGTCGCGCGCTGGAATGCAGCCATGAGGGCGGTAGCCTCGCCAAACGAGCGGGTGAGCTCGATCACCGTGAGCTTTTCGCCCTGTCGCAGCAGCGTTTCGATCTGCTCCGCCGCCTTCGGCTGCGGACCGTCCAGGACGAAGATGAATTCCGTTCGCCCGCCGAGCGCGGCGAGCGCGCTCCGGTACTCGCGATAGAGCGCCGCGAGGTCGCCCGCACGACCGCCCACGGGAATCAGGGCGGAGATTTCGGCCGTTTCGAATCGTTCGGTCATCAGCGGATTCCTCAGGTCGTGGACGAGCGGACGGGCAGGGGTCGGCTGCGCAGGCCGAGGCGTTGCGTGAGCGCGGAGAATTCCGCCTCCCGCAGGTCACCCAGCTTGTAGCCGAGCTCGCCGAGCGCGCCCGCGCAGATGAATATGAAAGCGGAAGATAGAAAGATCACACCGGTGCCGGCGAGCGGAAGCGAGAGCTGTTTGCCCGTGGCGACAGCGTCCAGCACGGAGTAGCCGAGAGTCAGCGTTGCGATCGCGGCGAGCGGCAGCGAGAGCATGCCGAACCACAGGAGCGGCCGGGATGCAAAACTTGCCACTGTCTTGATAACCATGAGATCGAGCAGGACCTTGTAAACGCGGGACAGCCCGTACTTGGATTTCCCGAATTTGCGCGCGTGATGCCGCACCTTGATCTCCGCCACGCGCGGGCCCGCGATGTTGGCCACCGCCGGAATGAACCGGTGCATTTCGGAGTAAAGCGGAATCTGCTTGATCAGCGACGCACGGTAGGCTTTCAGGGAGCAGCCGTTGTCGCGGATCGGCACGCCGGTCACCTTCGCGATGAGCCGGTTGGCGATCCGGGACGGAATCTTTCGCGATACGAGCTTGTCCTGGCGGTCGTGGCGCCAGCCGACGACGATGTCGTAGCCCTGCTCGATGAGCTCCAGGAACTGCGGAATGTCGCGGGGATCGTTCTGCAGGTCCCCGTCCATCGTCACGATGACGTCCCCGCGGGCCACCTCGATGCCGGCCGCCATGGCCGCGGTCTGGCCATAGTTGCGCCGGAATTTCACGACCCGCACGCGCGGGTCCTGCTTGGCGATCCCCACGGCGATCGCGAGCGTGCTGTCACGGCTCCCGTCGTCGACGAACACCATCTCGAACGGGATACCCAGAGGAGCGAGGGCGTCGACGACGGCCTTGTGCATCGGCGCGATGCTTTCCTCCTCGTTGTAGAAGGGCACGCACACGGACAGTTTCGGCCGGGGCGGAGTGATGGGGGCGTCGGGCATTTGTTCTCTGTCGGTTGAGCCCAGGTGGGCGCGGCAATCCCGACGGGGGTACGCAACCGTCGTGCCCACGTTCTGGGCCCGAACCGTGCTGACCTGCCTGGCCGCGTCGTCGGCGCGAGCGTAAGCGGGGACTCGGGAACGCGGCTTGCTCAGCTCCTGCCACGTCGAAGTATCGGGGAGGAGCAAGGCTCGATCCCCGGCAAGCCACTACAGATCCACAAGCTCCCAGGAACCCACGGAGGTACTCCGTAATGCAGATTCGCTTTTCCCGCACGCTGGCACGCGCCGTTCTTCTTCTCGCCTTCGCAGGACCGATCCTCGCCGCGAATCCGCCGGCCGCGCCCGCGCCGCCGGGATCGCCCACCGAGGCTTACACGGTGAAGCCCGGTGACGTGCTGTCCATCGCGGTGTGGAAAGAGCCGGATCTGCAGGGCCCCGTGCTCGTGCGTCCGGACGGCTCGTTCTCGTTCCCGCTCGCCGGCCAGATCGACGCGCGCGGACGCACGGTCGCGGAGCTGCAGCAGACCGTCACCGAGCGGCTCAAGAAATATATTTCCGATCCCGTCGTCACCGTTTCCGTTTCGGAAGTGAAAGGCAACAAGGTCTACGTGCTGGGCCAGGTGAACAAACCGGGTGAGTTCGTCGTGAATCCCCGCGTGGATGTCATGCAGGCGCTCAGCATGGCCGGCGGCACCACGGCATTCGCGGCGCTGGGTGACATCGTCATCCTGCGTCGAAACGAGCAGGGTCAGCAGCAGTCGCTGCCCTTCCGGTATGCGGAGGTGGCGCGAGGACGCAATCTGCAGCAGAACATCATGCTCCAGGCGGGCGACGTCGTTGTCGTTCCTTAACATGCTGGGTCATTGCATGAAGATTCGCACAGCGGTTCGTGCCGCCCTTCCGGTGCTGGGACTGGCGACCGGTGTGTTCATTTCGCCGGCGGCAAGCGCGCAGTCGTGGATCTTCGATCCGCGGATCGCCGTCCAGGCGATCTACGACGACAACTACCGTCTCGTTTCCACGCCGGGGCAGGAGATCGAAGTGACCGGCGGCGGCATCGACGCGGAGCTCGCCACGCGCAAGGAATGGCAGGCGTCGATGTTCGAGATCGCTCCGCGCATCCGCTCGACGTTCTTCCCGGACGAGTCGTCCGAAGAATCGACGGACTACTTCCTGAACTTCCTCGGAGAGCGGCGGACCCAGCGCACGAAGCTGGGAATCCGCGGGCAGTACGCGGACGAAAGCGTCGTCACATCCGAGCTTCCGGTGGCGGATTTTCCCGATGTCGGACTCGGCCAGCCGACGGGCGGCGATGCCGGACGCGTGAGCGTTCGCAACCGCCGGACCCTGTATCTCATACAGCCCACGCTCGATTTCGACTGGACCGAGCGCCGCCAGCTGTCGCTGGAAGCGCATTACGTGCAGGCGGATTACGACGACAACCTCGTGGAGCAGGTGGGATACACGGACACCGGCGGCAGCATCGGCATCGGCTGGAACCTGACCCAGCGTTCCACGTTCTCGATCGACCTGCTGGCCGCCCGCTACGATCCGGACGACGCTACGGGTAGCACGACGAACACGGGCCTCACCGCGGAGTGGCGAACGACGCCGTCCCAGGTGACGAACTTCTACTTCCGGCTCGGAGGCAGTCGGGCTGAACGCAGCAGCAGCGCGACCGATGCAGGCGTCGACTCCTCCAGTTTCAATGGTGGCGTAGGTGTTGCATGGAATTTCCAGGTGACGCAAGTCGTCATCGATGCGATCCGCGCGACCGTGCCGAGCTCGCAGGGCGAGATGGTGGATCGCGACGAGCTGCGCTTCCGGGTTACACGGGATTTCTCGCCCCGTTTCTCCGGATTCGTCGCCTTGCGCGGCATTCGCAGCGAGGGCGTGGACAGCGACACCGGCACGGCGTCGACGATCCGCGAACGTAAGTATTACACCGGGCGCACCGGCTTCGAATGGCGGATGAGCCGGCAGTACGCGCTGGAGGCCATGTATGAATACAAGTGGCAGGAGTACGAGGGCGACGCGGACAACGCGACGTCGAACGGAGTGACGCTCTCCGTGGTGTATCAGCCGCGTCGTGTGAACTGAAGCTGCGCTCCAGGCCCTGGCCTGGAGCGTCGCAGGTGATCGAGCTCAAGAAGAAACGCCGACAAAGGTCCTCATGGAATCCCAAACCACCGACGTCTCCGACTACATAGCCGCGCTCAAGCGTCGCAGGATGCTGCTGCTCTACATCGTCCTCCCGATCACCGCGATCGCCATCGGCCTCGCCATCGGGTTGCCGGACAAGTACGTCTCCTCGTCCCTGATCCAGTTCTCCCAGGCCGAGATCTCGGGCGAGCTGCCGAGCAGCGGTCGCCAGGAAAAGAGCTATGCGGACCAGTACGTCGCGAGCCTGACGAACACGGTTCTTGCGAAGGACCGACTGAAGCAGGCGTTAACGCAGGAGAAGGTGCCAGAGGTGCTGAAGGTCGGGGACCAGGGAACGATCATCGACTCGATCGTGAAGAACACGAGCGTCGAGACCGTCCGGGTTCCGGTGCTGGACCCGGACAGCGGTCGCGAGCGCGAGATCGTTTCGGCCTTCACGGTGTCCTTCCAGAGCCGCGATCCCCAGGCGGCTCACGACGTCGCGGCCTGGCTTACGACCGAATTCCTCGGCGCGAGCCGCGGACTGCTGCGTGAAAGAGCACGGTCCTCCGCGCAGTTCTATGCCGCCGAGGCGGAGAACTACAGCCGTCAGATCAGCGCGCTCGAAAGCAAGCTGGCCGACTTCAAGGCGGAGAACTTCGGCAAGCTGCCCGAGCTCACGGATGTGAACCTCAACGTGATGGACCGGACGGAGCGCGACCTGGAGAACGTCGAGCTTCAGCTCTCGAACCTGCGGCAGCAGCGAATCTTCCTCGCGCAGCAGCTCGAGCAGGCGCGGTCGGCGAGCCCGGATGCGAGCCTCCTGACGCAGCTGGAAGCCGAGTACGCGCAGAAGGCGGCCATCTACGATCCGGACCATCCGGACATCATCAACCTGCGGCGGCAGATCGAAAGCCTGCGCCGTGGCGGCCCGGCACTGTCCGACATGTCCCTGCCGCAGCAGCTGGAAGCGCAAAAGGCGATTCTCTCGGAGACGCGCCAGCGATACAGCGCGGACCATCCGGACGTGAAGCGCATTCAGCGGCAGATCGAGTCGCTGCAGGCGAGGATCGCGCGCGGAGAGAGAGCGGATTCGACGTTGCCCACCACGCCGGTGGTGACGCAGATCCGCACGCAGATCAACGGCATCGATACGCAGATCGCGGGCCTTCAGGCGCGCGGTAACGAGCTGCGCAGCAAGCTGGATCAGTTGATGAAGCGGGTCGAGTCCACCCCGCAGGTGGAGCGTGAGTATCAAACGCTGACGCGTGACCTGCAGCTCGCTCGCACCAAATACGACGACCTGCTGAAGAATCGCATGGAGGCCGAGCTACGCGAGGCAGCCATCGCGGGCGGACGCAGTGACGAGTTGCGACTTGTCACGCCGCCGGCGTTGCCGTCCTCGCCGGCCAAGCCCTCACGCATCGGCATCGCCGTGATCGGAGTCATCGTCGCCATGGTGCTCGCGCTTGGCGCCGTCGTCCTGGCAGAGGGCATGGACCAGACGGTGCGGGGAAGCCGCGATGTCCGTCGCGTGCTGTCCGTCGCGCCTCTTGCCGTCATTCCCCAGATCCACGATGCCACTTCGATGCGCCGCCAGCGTTTCCGTATGGTCGTGCTCGCGGGGTGTACCGTGATCGCCTCAGTCATCGTGGTCATGACCATGCGGAGCTTGTCCTGACATGAGCGTAATAGAAGACGCCCTGCGCAAATCCTCGGCCCAGCAGCGGGCCCGTAGCAATTTCGTCGCGGCAGGCTGGGGCTCCCGCGTGGCCTCGGCGCCCGCGCCGGAAGTGCCCGCGCGCCACTTTCGCGCGGCGGCCACCGATCCGGAGGTCATCGAAAAGAATCACGTCCTGCTGGGCGTGAACGACGTCGCGGTGACCCGCGCGTACAAGATTCTGCGCACTCGCGTTCTGCACCGGCTTGCGGCGAACAACTGGCGGTCCGTCGGAATTACCGGCACCACAGCGGGGGAGGGCAAGAGCCTCACCGCGATCAACCTTGCGCTCGCGCTCGCGCAGGAAGTGAACACGTGGGTGTTCCTCGTGGACCTGGACCTGCAGCGCTCGCAGGTCGGCGGCTACCTCGGCATGAACGTCGACTACGGCATCACGGATTATCTGACGGGCCAATGCGAGCTCGATCAGTGCATCTACGACATCGGTGTGCGTCGCCTGGCCGTTGTGCCGAATGTCCGCCGTGCCGAGAATTCGTCGGAGTTCCTCACTTCGCCGCGGATGGGCGAGTTCGTGCAGAAGCTCACGGACGAAGTGCCTCGTCGCGTGATCGTGTTCGACATGCCGCCGCTCCTCGCGTCGGATGACGTGCTCGCCTTCGGGCCGCGGGCGGACAGCCACCTGCTCGTCGTGTCCCAGGGACACACGGCCCGGCGCACGATGGCGAACACGAAGGAAATGCTGGCGGAGATGAACGTCATTGGCGTCGTCCTGAATCGCTCCACGGAGCACAACGACAGTCCGTACTATTAATCCCCTCAAGACCTTCCTGAAATCGCCGGCGCTGCTGTCGGCGATTGTCTTTGCCTCCGGCGGGATCGGGTTTGCGGCGGGCAACATCCTGCTCGCGAGGGTGCTGCCCGAAGAAGAATACGGGCGAGTCGCGCTTTTCCTCGCGATCACGCAGCTCGGCATCACGCTCGGGCCGATCGGCATCGATACGCTGATCAATCGCCATCGGCTTGGCGCGAGTGGCTCGCTGCTCGGGCGAGTGGCGTTCACCAGTGTCGTTGTTGGCGTGCTGCTCGCCGCGACGGCGTTTCTGTTCTACGGGTTCGGGGCGGGGCTCGCTGCCGTTCTCGCGTTGACGGTGCTTGGGGCTGCCGTGAATCGCGTGGGCGGCGCGTTCTTCCAGTCGAAGCAGAAGTTCGGGCTGTCGCTGTTCCTGATCCTCGTGCACAACTGGATCGTGTTGTGCGCGGTGCCGGTCGTGCTGCTTGCGGACCGCGCGCTGCCGGGCGGGCCCTCGGCGCTTCCAGCTGCCATGACCGTCGCGACAGGATACGTGCTGATGGCGGCGCTTGGCTGGCGCAAGAGCTTCGCGCTACGGCGGGAGCACGCAGCGGCCGGCACAGAACGCGCGGCTGGCGGCACAGGGCGAGCGGCTGGCGGCACAGGGCGAGCGGACGGCCGCAAAGAAGCGGCGGCTGCCGGCACAGGAGGCGCCGAGCCCCACTCACTGGAGTCATCCACCTTGTTGCGGGAGGGTCTGGCGGTGGTCGGCGTTCAGGTCGCAGTCGCCGCGTTCTTCCAGCTCGACCGCCTGCTCATCCCGAACCTGCTCTCGATCCGCGACCTCGCGGTGTACGCCGTCGTGTCGGCGATCGCAGCTTCGCCTTTCCGCATGCTTCAGACGGGCCTGGGTTTCGCGCTCCTGCCGCGCGTCCGGGCGTGCACGAGCCGCGAAGCCATTCGGCGGCTGATCAAGCACGAAGTGATCGTCGCAGTGTCGATGGCGGCTGCCGCAGCGGTGGTAGTAGTGCTCGTAACGCCGTGGCTGATCTCGATGCTGCTCGACAGCCGCTACGAATTCCGCATGAGCCTTCTCTACGCGCTCGTCATCGTCGGCTTCGTGCGAGTGTGGAACGGAATTTCGGGCGCGGTGGTGTCGGCGCTGGCTTCCGCGCGCCAGCTCGTCGCGTTCAATGCGTGCAGCTGGGGATCTCTCGTTCTCGCCGCCGGGTGTGCCTGGGCGGCGCGCGGCGGCGGACTGACAGGCGTCGTTTACGGCCTCGGCGTCGGCTGGCTGGCGTCCGCAGTGGCCGGCACGCTCATCGGCGCTCAGGCTGTCGCGAGACGCTCCGGCCCGGATGCGGCCGGCCTGGGCGCCGGCCTCGAAAGCTCCGGCCCCGCGGCTCCGCGCTCGTCGATGAACTGACGCAGCCAAAGCTCCGCGCACACCATCGCCCACAGGATGTGCAGCCGCTCGGACGAGTAGGCGGTCTTCCGGCTCGCCCGCCGGAAGCTTGCGAGATACTCCGGCGCCACGAGCCCGCGAGAGCTCAGGGACTCGCGAAGGCGGAGATCCGCCGCGAAGTCGTCGAGCACATCCGAGAGCGCGGTGTCGTGCTTCATCCGCTGGATCAGCTTGCCCCGCCCGGACATCTCCTCGGGCAGCAGATCCTGCACCGCCGCTCGCAGAATCCGCTTCTGCCGGCGCGCGTCGATCAGGTAATCCGTCGGGCAGCCGAGGCCGAACTGAACGACAGCGGGGTCGAAGAACGGTGTCACCATCGTCACATTCCCCACGGCCTCCAGGGGCTCGTGGAAACGCATTCCCTCGTTCCTGCCTGCCACCGTCTCGCGCACGTAGTCGCCGAGTGAAGCCGGCGGCGCGATGGCGAAATCCTGCGAAGCTCCGATGATCCGGGGCAGGGAGGGCAGGTCGCCCTTGAAGGCCATGCTCGTCATCCGGCGGCCGAGCCACGATCGCGGCATGCATCGATGCTGGGTGTAGAGATACACCTCATCGAGTGCGCCTCGGATCGGAGGCGGAGCGTGATCGCGCAACCAGAGCAGCCGATGCCGCGGCATCCCCGCGAAGACGGCATCCGCGCCGTGTCCCGCGAGATACGCCGTCTCGCGTCCGCTCATCTCCTGCATCAGCACCTGCTGAAGCACGGCTTCCTCGCGCCCCGTGAGATCTTCCGTGAGCCAGACGAAGCGACTGAGCTCCGCGGGCACGCGCTCGGGCGGCAGGAAGCATTCATGATGCTCGGTGCGGAAATGCGTGGCCGCATCCCGGGCTCGCAGGATCTCCGGATCCTCATGGCCGTGGCCCACGGTGTAGGAGGCGATGTGAAGATCCGGCCTCACGTTGCGCGCAACGCCGAGCACTGCCACGGAGTCGAGTCCGCCGCTTAGCGCGATCCCGATCCGATCGCGTCCGAAGAGCTGGCGCGTCACTACATTCTGCAGCAGCCCGCGCAGTTCGACCGCCGCATCATCGAAGCTGCTGCGCGCGTCATCGCACGCCGGCTGCCAATAGGGTTCGCGCGTCCACGTGCCTTGGGGCTTGAGCGTCCACACGAACGCACCGCTGACGGGAATCGCGGCGGAAAGAAGGCTGCGATCGGACGGGAACGATCGCGAGCGCAGGTACTGCTGCAACACTTCCCGATTGATCTGCGCGGGAAAGTCCGCGAGTGCGAGAAGCGCCTTGCAGTCCGTCGCGAAGGCAATGCGTCCTCGCAGTTTGGCGAAGTAAAGGGATTTGTAGCTGTTGCGATCGCAGATGAGCTTCAGGGCGCGCTCGCTCTCGTTCCACCATGCGACCGCGAAGAAACCGGTGAGCAGCGAGGCAGCGCGATCGCCGTGAGCTCTGAGGGCCGCGCGTATCTGTGAACGGGAAGCGGTGTCGCCGGCGAGATCGAATGCGAAATCGTCGTCGCGATCCGCGGCGATCTCCTCGCGTGTGTCCGCGACGCCCGGTTGCCCGAGCTCTCCGAGATACACGCCGGGCGCGGGATTCCATGTGCGAGCTTTTCCGCGATACGGCATCCGGGAGGCCATCGCCTCCAGCTCGGCGACGCTTCCTTCGCCAACAATGCCGACGATGCCGCCCACGCCGGCGCTATTTCTGGCGCGCGGGTTCTAGCGCGTCCGCACGAGCGTTGATCGCTTGCTCGAAGATGCTCTCGTATCGTCTCGCACACCGGTCGATGAAGTACGTTTCGACGGTGGCGAGATTGTGCTTGCGGATCACCGCACGCTGCTCGGGCGCGGAGTAGAGGTCCAGCACAGCGCGCGTGAAGCCTTCGACGTCGTTCAGCGTGATGACCGCACCTGTCGACGGCGTGGAGAGGAAGTCCACCTGTCCGCCGCGGTTGTAACAGATTACGGGCAACCCGAAAGCCATCGCTTCGAGGAACACCAGGCCGAATCCCTCGTGCTGGCTCGTCGAAACGAATATGTCGCTCATGCTGAGCGCCGCGTACTTCTGCCGTTCGGTGACGTGACCCAGCATCTTCACGCGATCCGACACGCCCAGCTCGCTTGCGAGCTTCGCGACGTCATCGCTTTCCGGGCCATCGCCGACGACCAGCAGATACATATCGTGGCGCCCCGTGGCGGCGAGCACGCGCACGAGCTGCGACGTCGCTTTTCTCGCCACCATCCTGCCGACGGTGGACATGACGAACGCATTCTCGGGAATGCCATATGCGGAGCGATGCCCCCGCACGCGAGCCGGAGGACGGGCGATCCCGAGCGGAACGAGCTCGACCGGGCGCTCGACACCGTAGATGCGGGCGACGTTCTGGGCCGTGTCTCGCGACTGCGCGACGACCGCGTCCGCGCGTGACAGCAGCCCGTGGATCGGCGCGCGGAGGAATCCATGCCGATGGGGCGAAGTGGGTTTGGACGGATCGAAGAGGTCCCCGCCGTGAACGGAAAGGACATTGGGAATGCCGAGCCGACGTGACAGCCAGTCTCCCAGCGGGCCGCTCGGCACGACGAAGTGCGTATTGATGACGTCGAAGGACTTGCCACGACCGAGCTTCAGTCCGCGCAGCCAGCCCATCGGCAGGTACGCCGCCATCGAAGGAAGGTTCGCAACCGCGAGCTGCCGGCGGAAGAACACCGGCACGCGCACGACGCGCACGCCGTCCTCGATGCTGTCCGAAGGCAGCCCGAAGGCTCGGGAAGTGAGGACAGTTATGTCGTGCCCACGACGTGCCAGCTCCGCAGCCATGGCGCCCATGACAACGCCACCGCCGCCGCCAATGGGAGGGTACTCGTAGTTCACGAACAGGATTTGCATGCGTCTCCAGTGGCAGCGGCCGGGTGCGACCTGAAGCTTTAAGCATCCTCCGTGCCACAACTCGCAGTTGAGCGGGGCACGGCGCTTGCGCTTCATGCCCCGCTGACGCCCGCGTCGATCAACCACTTTCGGAGCCTGACCGATGAGCTCGAGCCCGACTTCCCGCCCGCAACTGGTGATTCCGCCCCCTGTCCCGGCTGGCCGCGAGCCCCGCCGCACGGCCGCGCGCCTTGAGCCGTTCGACTCCTACTGGCAGGCCCCGAAGGACATCGAGAAGGGTTACCGGTCCTTCACCGCGTATTACAAGGCGAACTACCTCGCCCGCATGCCGAAGAACCGGGACGCGAGCATCCTCGTCGTGAGCTGCGGTCCCGGATATCTCGTGAACATGCTGCGCGAGCACGGTTATCGAAACGTGCTCGGCATCGACTCGGACCCGGCGAAAGTCGAGCACGCGCGCCGTCGCGGCCTGCCGTGCGAGACGGCACGGGCGTTCGAGTTCCTGGAGGGGCGCACGTCGCAATATGACGTCATCATTCCCGAGCAGGAGCTCAACCACCTGACGCTCGACGAAACGATCGATTTCCTGCGGTTGTGCCGGACCGCGCTGCGGCCCGGCGGAGAAGTGATCGTGTACGCCATGAATGGCGCGAATCCCTTTGTGGGATCGGAAAATTTGTCCCACAACATCGACCATTTTTACAACGTGACCGAGTACAGCCTGCAGCAGATCCTGGAGCTCGCGGGCTTCTCGGGCGTGCGCGTCTTCCCGCTGAAGCTGTATGTGTTCTGGAAGAACCCGCTGAACTACGTCGGGCTCGCCGTGACTTCGGTGCTGGAGCTGCTGCTGCGAGGCGTGTTCGTGCTGTACGGGAAGAAGGTGAAGGTGCTCAGCAAGAAGGTCGCGGCGTCGGGCGTGTCACCCGCCTGAGCGGGGACCCTCAATCGTGAAGGGGAGGCCCTCAATCGCCGGGCGGCTCAGAGGGCCGTGCCATTCCGATTCCGAGCCGCCCGGCGACTGAGGGCCTCTTAAGTTCTTCAGGCCAGGAATCCCGTATTCCGATACCAATCCGCAGTCAGCTGCGCCCCCACGGAAAACGGCACCTTCGGATCGAACCCCAGGATCCGCTTCGCCCGCTCCGTGGAAAACCGGAAACTCTTCCGAAAGAAATCCAGTCGCCGGCTGTGAATCGGCGGCCTGATGCCCAGCGGCGGCAGCACCGTCTCGCACATCTTCGCTGCGACATCGAACGGCCACAGCGGCACATGAACCGGCGTATCCACTTCCTTGCCCACCGCCGCACCGATCGAGACGACCATCTCGTCCGTCGTAAGGCGCTCGCTCCCCGCCAGGATCATCGTCTGCCCCGCGGCTGCGGGCGCATGTGAAGCCGCAAGCAGGGCCCTGCAGAGATCCTCGACGTAGATGAGCTGCCGTTCGTTGAGCCCCGAGCCGAGCGTCACATAGCGCCCGCGCTTGATCGCGCGAAACAGCTTCAGGAGTCGCAGGTCCGACGGCCCATACGTTTCGCTGATGCGCACGATCGTCACTTCGAGGCGATCCGCAAACTCCTTCACGACGTTCTCGGCTTCCGCCTTCGTGCGCCCGTAAGGATTGTCCGGCGAGATCGGGCTGAGCTCGTCGAGCACTCCGCGCCGCGTATCGCCGTACACACCGATGGTGCTGCCGTGAACGAACCGCTGCACGCCTTCTTCGGCCGCGAGGGTGATGAGACTGCGCGTGCCTTCGACGTTGACCTTGCGGAAGTGACTTTCCGGCGCTTCCGCTTCGTGCTGCGCGGCGGCGAGATGGATGACGGCGTTGTGGCCCCCCAGCGAATCGCGAATCCTGGGCGTGTCCTCGAGTGCGGCTTCGACGATGCGAATGCCCGCCCGTTCGAGCATGTCGCAGCGAAACTTCTCGACGGGGTTGTTTACCGGGCTCGCGACCGTGACCTCATGGCCGGAGCGGACTGCGAACTGGGCCAGCTGGGATCCGATGAATCCTGTGCCGCCGGTCAGGAATATTCTTGTACGCGGAATGTCGGGAGCGCTCATGGTTCACCCAACAACGCAGAACTACGGCCTCGGTTTCATACGGCGGTGGAGAGTAGAGCCGGCTCCGCTTCGTGAGTTGTAGACGGGACCGCCACCGGATATCGCGCGGAATCTCCAGAGGCGAGGAATCGCTCGAACTGCTGCTCGACATCTCGCAGCTGCTCCAGCGTCTGGCTCTCCGACCAGCCAAGTGCTTTTTGCATGTACGCAGCGACTTCGCCGAGCGCGCCCGGGCCTGGGTGTCCCCCCGTCCCGAGCTCGGTGCGCCGGAAGACGACGTCGCTCATCGTGCGAACCATTTCGTCGCGCACCGCGTACGCGACTTCCGCAAGACTTACGTGCGTGCCCGTTACACAGCGACGCAGGCTCGGATCCACATCGGCCATCGCGATTACGCGATGCATGTGCGTGCCGAAGTTGGCGACGAGCGGATCCACCGCCGCCGGCGGAAGCCAGAGCGGTCGATTGCGTTTCGCATGAGCGAGGAGACGCTCGAAGTCGTCGAATTCGCCGCCGGGCAGCGGCTCGAACGCGGAGCGATGGCGCGCGGCCCGTTCCGGATTCTCAACGGCCGCAGCGACTGCCGCCGGATCGAAGCGTCCCCGCCGATCCAATTGGCGCATGACGCAGCCGAGCGCGTTAACCGCGTCGAGTCTCGCCACCGTGTATCGCACACTGATCGAGGTGATGAGCCCCGAGATGCCGTCGCTCACCCGATGATCGATGAGCCGCGACTGCTTGCCGAAGCTGATCTTCGACCCCTGCTGATCGGCGGCATCGCCGAAGGGCACGAGCCCGAAATCCACGCGCTCGACTTCCGCTTCCCGCAGGTTGAAGCCCGGATGCGCCGAATTGATCTCGTCGATGTAGCTGCGCAGCTCGGCGCGCGTGAGCCCGACACCGTCCGGGTCGCGCGGCACGACCGAATGCCACACGCCCACGAGCGTCTTGTCGCGCCAGGGAACCATGAAGAGATGCCGCGCGCCGCGAGCGAGGAGGGCGTCCGCATCCGCAGTGGCACCGGGAAGGGCGAGCGCCCACGGGCCGTTGGCCCTGCGATTGATGACGAAGCACGCATCGCGCGAGTACGTGCCTGGCGCGCTGCTCGCCGTTCGGCTGATGCCGTTCAGCAGCCCTTCGGCCCACGGCCCCGTCGCATTGAGAACGACACGCGCGCGAATTTCGAACCGGTCGCCGGTGAGCCGGTCCCGCGCAGCGACGCCGTACACACGCCGATCCTTCAGGAGCAGGCGCTCGGCCTCGACGTAGTTCGCGACGCTCGCGCCGTACTGATCCGCCGCCATCGCGAAGGCCAGCACGAGCCGCGGCGGGTTGTGCATCTGGCCGTCTTCGAAAGCGGCCGCGCCGGTGAGCCCATCCGCCGGAACGGTGGGGAACATCGCGAGCGTTTCCTCGCGACCGAAGAAGCGGGTCCAGCGGATGCGCCGGCTGGGATCGCTGTTGTTGAAGTTGCGGTCCGCGCTCAGGAGGTCGTAGACGAGCATGCCCGCGCCGAGGAACCACTTGCTGTTGCGGCCCATCCCGTACGTGGGGATGACGAACGGCAGCGGCTTCACCAGGTGGGGCGCAAGGCGCAGGAACGTGGAGCGCTCGTGGCACGAAGCGCGGAGCCGCCGCACGTCGCCGTGCTGGATGTAACGGATGCCGCCGTGGACCACCTTGAAGCAGTGGGCCGATGCGCCGGCGCCGAAGTCCTCGCGCTCGATGAGCGCGGTCTTCAGGCCGCGAAGCGCCGCCTCGCGCGCCGCCGCCGCGCCTGCGGCCCCGCCACCGACGATGAGGACGTCGTATTCGGTTCGCGCGAGTTCGGGAAGGTCTCGATGCATCTGTTGTTGTCCACCGCCCTGGGAGCCTGGTCCACCCTGCCCGGGCGCCTTCGAAGCGTTGCCGGAACTTTGAGCAATTGCCGTACCCGCAAAAGCAGCGCGCCGGACCCCCTTGCGGAAGGTCCGGCGCGCTCGAACACCGGATGACGGCGGAAAAAGTTATCTCTGCTTGAACTCTTCGGGCGTCAGCTGGTGCCGGCCCAGGAGCTTGTAGAAGTCCGTGCGGTTACGCTTGGCCAGGCGGGCCGCCTGACTCACGTTGCCGCCGGTGATCTGCAGGATCTGCGAGAGATAGCTGCGGGTGAACTCGTCCCGCGCCTCGTCGAAGGAGGGCAGGCGACCCGGGCCGCCGCCGAGCGACTGCTGGACCAGCTCCACCGGAATGATCGGCGTCTGGGACAGCGCGACGTTCTGGCGCACCACGTTCTGCAGCTGGCGGATGTTGCCCGGCCAGTCCGCGGTGGCGAGGAGCTCCACGGCTTCCGGCGCATAGATCTTGCGCACGCCGCTTTCCTTCGCGATCTGCGCGAGGAAGTGCGCGACGAGCAGCGGGATGTCTTCGCGCCGGCGGTTGAGCGGCGGCATCTCGATGTGCACGACATTGAGACGGTAGTACAGGTCCTCGCGGAACTGGCCCGAGGTCATGTACTGCTGCAGGTCCCTGTGAGTCGCGGAAATGACGCGAACGTTCACGGGGATCGAATCCGTGGTGCCGACCGGGCGGATGACGTTTTCCTGCAGCACGCGAAGCAGCTTCACCTGCAGGCGCGGCGGCATGTCCCCGATCTCGTCCAGCATGAGCGTGCCGCCGTCCGCCGCCTGGAAGAGGCCGCGATGCGCGCGCGTGGCGCCCGTGAACGAGCCTTTCTCGTGGCCGAAGAGCTCGGACTCGAGAAGGTTCTCCGCCATCGCGGAGCAATTGATCGCGACGAACGGCTTGTGCTTGCGCGGGCTCGCGCGATGAATCGCGCGCGCGAGCAGCTCCTTGCCGGTGCCGCTCTCACCCGTGATGAGCACGCGCGCATCGGTGCCCGCGACCATGTGGGCCTGCGCGAGCTTCTCTTCCATGACGGAGCTGCGCGTGACGATCTCCGCGCGCCAGTCTTCGTCCGAAGCGCCGAAGCCGGAAATGCGCAGGGCCTTCTGCACCTGGTCCAGCAGCTCCTGCTTGTCCACGGGCTTCGTGAGGAAGCCGAAGGCGCCCATCTGGGTGGCCTGCACCGCATCCGGAATCGTGCCGTGCGCGGTGAGGATGATGACCTTGAGGCCGGGCCAGCGATTCTGCAGCTCCTTCAGGAGGCCGATGCCGTCCATCTGGTCCATGCGCAGATCGGTGATGACAAGGTCGGGACGGAAGCGGCTCGCCGCAGCGAGCGCCTGCATTCCGCTCTCAACTGCCTCCACGTCGTAGTTCTCTGCGCGCAGGCGGATGGTGAGCAGGCGGAGCAGGCCCGGATCGTCGTCGACCACCAGGATACGTGCCTTGCGTTTGCCGGTCTGGTTCACGATCGGAGTCCTTCGGGTCTCGGGATGCACGGCAGGCTGTAACACGGCACTTCCTTACAGGTGGCGATGACGCGGCAAGTGGGAAGTGTAACCCGTTGTTACTGCTTGCGAAGCATGTCGCAAATCGGAGTCAAGGATTGCGTGACTCAGCGCTCGGTTTTCGCTCATTGAGCGATCTCTCGATGTCTGAAATCGCGTCGAGCTTGGCCTGCGCCTCCTCGAGCTGTTTCCTGAGTCGCGCATTTTCGTCTATTTCCGCCTGCAGCCGCTTGTTCTGCGCAGCGCTGCGGTCACGGTCGTTCCTTACGACGTTGGTCTGCAGCCGCTGGTTTTCGGCGGCGAGCGAGAGCTGGGCGTCCACCTTCTGCTGCTCGAGGAACGCGAGCGCGCGCTCGGCGGGAAGCAGGGCCACGGGTGCCGCCGTCAGCTCGCGCAGCAGTCTCTGCGCACGGGGCAGATCCGTTCCGCTGTGGCCCGGAGTCGCAAGGATCAAAGCGAGGCGAAGCTGGTGGCTCGGCGTCGGCGCGAGATCGTATTCGCGCTGGGCCGCCGCCACGGTTTCCGCCTGTTCGGCGGGAGCGCTCTGCACGAGGCGCTGCAGGCTCTCGAGATATCCCGCGACGAGCGCAGCGGAGGCTGCGGCACGATCGATGACCGGCGCGGGCTCGACAGGCCGCGCAGGGCTGCGGGGCAGCAGCAACCCGGTTTCGCACGCGGGCAGCGACGCAAGAATCGCGGTCGCAAGCGCGACCCGCGCGAGCAACTTCGCGCGCATGCCACGGACCTCAAGCCGCATGCGCTTGTTCCTTCGGCGGCGGGCTGTCGGCCGGGCGATCGAACGAGCGGATGGGCATCGTGATGCGGAAGTGCGCGCCGGGAAATTCCCCGTCGATGATCTGCACGCTGCCGCCGTGAGCATTCACGAATTCGAGGACGACCGAGAGGCCGATGCCCGTGCCCTTGAGGCTGCCGCCCTTCGCGGCGCGCCCCGTGTAGAAGGCATCGAAGATATGCGCGCGATCCTCGGGCGCGATGCCGGGACCGTTGTCCGCGACATCCAGCACCAGCTCTTCGCCGACCTGCTGCGCGCTCATGTGGATGACGCCGCCCTTCGGCGAATACTTCACCGCGTTCGACAGCAGGTTTTCGAGGATGAGACGGACCTTGCCCCGGTCCGCGACCAGCGTGACATCCTCGATCTTCACGTCGAGCCGCACGCGCTGGGAGAGGAGGGTGAGCTGCTGGTTCTCCAGCACCTGTTTCACGAGCGGGCGCAGCCGGAACTCCGTGGTGTCGAGCGACGCGCTGGAGGTCTGCCACGCGCTGAACGACAGCAGGTTCTCGATCAGCCGCTGCAGCTTGATGCCGTTCTCCCGCAAGATTCCCGTGACCTCACGCTGATTCCCGTCGAGCTCGCCGACGGCACCGTCCATCAGGAGCTCCGTTCCTTCGCGAATGTTCGCAAGCGGAGTCTTGAGCTCATGCGACATGTGCCGCAGAAATCGACTGCGCTCCTGCGCGAGGTCCAGAAGACGCCCCCGCAGCCACTCCAGCTGCCGTCCGACGCGCTCCAGGTCCTTCGGGCCGTTTACGACGATAGGCCTGGAGAGCGTGCCGCTGCCGAGCTCGCTGATGGCCCGGTCCAGGGCCCGCAGCGGCCGGCCGACGGCCAGCGTCACCGCGATGATGGCGACGGCCGCCAGTGACACGAATGCGACGGAGAGCCACAGCGTGCGCCGCCGGGTCTCCTCGGTGCGCAACTTCAGCGCTGCCACCGCGCCGTCGATCGCGAGGTTGCTCTGCTCGCGAATCTTCACGGCGAGGTCCGTGAGAGCGCCGAAGCGCGCGGAGAGCTCGGCCGAATCATCGTCGGTGCGCGACATCGACAGCACGCTCAGCCGGATCGTTCCCTGTTGCGTTTTCAACTCCTCGAGGAAGGCCTGCGCGGCAGGCGTACGCACCTGGCGCCCGAGCTTCTCACGAGTTGCGGAAAGCGCTTCGTCCTTCGTCCGGTAGATATCCAGCATCGTCTTGTCGTTGAGCACGCGGTACTGGCGCGCCGTGCGCTCCAGCTCGGCGATCTGGGACACCATCTCCTGACTGTCGCGCGCGGCGGAAACGCCTTCGCTCACCAGCTTCTGGCCGAGATCGGCGAGCACCCGGATCTGCAGTCCCGCATCGACGAGCGCGACGAGGAGGGGTACAGCGACGAGTGCCAGACCGAGCAGCATCAAGCCGCTCAAGGACTTGGGTCTTGGCCAACGCATAGCCGTGCATTGTAACGGCTGGCCGGGCGCTGTCATGACCGCATTGGCCGCAGGGACGGGGATTTTTCCGCGCCCCGCCCGGGCCCCGGGCGGGTGACGCGCGGATCTCCGGGGCGAACCCGGCTCCCGCCGACGGCCTCTTCCGCCCCGACGCCGACACACAGCCGGCTTTCCGGAAGTAGCCGACCCTCCGGAGCTAAGGCGCACGGCCGGCTTGCGCCGGAAGTAGCGAGCCAAGGCACACAGCCGGCTTGCGCCGGGAAGTAGCCGACCCTCCGGAGCTGACGTTCGGCCCTTTCCGGCGGCAGACGCTTCGGATGCTTACCAGGGGGAGGCCTGGAGCTTCCGTTCCCAGTCGAGGGAGGTGCGCACGATGGTGTCGAGGTCGTCGAGCCGCGGCTTCCAGCCCAGGACCGAGCGGATCCTCTCGGCCCGGGCGACGAGCACCGGGGGATCCCCGGCGCGACGAGGTTCTTCCTTCACGACCAGCGGCCGCGCGCCCACGCGCTCCACGCTCTGGATCACCTCCCGGACGCTGTAACCATGCCCGTAACCGCAGTTCAGCGTGATGGACTCGCCGCCGTCGCGCAGATACGTGAGGGCGTCCAGGTGGGCCGCGGCCAGATCCTCGACGTGAATGTAGTCGCGGACGCCGGTGCCGTCCGGAGTGGAGTAGTCCGTGCCGAAAATCGAAAGATGCGGCCGCTTGCCGACGGACGCTTCGACGGCGACCTTCACGAGCAGTGTCGCCTTGCGGGTCGACTGCCCGATGCGCCCACCGGAGTCCGACCCTGCGACGTTGAAGTACCGCAGGACCACGTAACGCATCGAAGAGGCCTGCGCGAGGTCCCGCAGCATCCATTCGGACATGAGCTTGGAGGTGCCGTAGGGATTGATCGGCGCCGTGGGCGAGCTCTCGTCCGCGTAATCCCCCGAAGGAATCCCGTAGACCGCGGCCGTTGAGGAGAACACGAAGTTCTTCACGCCTGCCTCCGCGCAACTCTGCAGCAGGCTCCGCGTTCCGCATGTGTTGTTGCCGTAGTACTTGAGCGGATCGCTCACGGACTCGGGCACGATGGTGTGGGCCGCGAAATGCATCACCGTATCGACGCCATGCTCGCGCAGGACCCGGCCGACGAGCTCGCTGTCCCCGACGCTCCCCACGACGAGGGGCGTGTCCAGGACGGCCTGGCGAAAGCCGGTATACAGGTTGTCCAGCACCACGACCTTATGGCCGCGCTCGCGTAACTGGAGGACGGTGTGGCTGCCGATGTAGCCGGCGCCCCCGGTGACTAAGATGGAGCCCTTGTTCATGGTCGATCCGTTGCTATCCAGGCCCGCAAGTCTAGCCCGCGAATGAGACACGAACCCGAATTCGACGATGTGATGCCGTTTGCCGGGCTGACGCCCGACGTGGTGCTCGATGCCGCCGCCTCGCTGGGGTTCGAGGGGGACGGCCGGCTTTTCCCGCTGAACAGCTACGAAAACCGGGTGTACCAGATGGGCCGCGCCGAAGGCGCGCTCGTGCTGAAGTTCTATCGTCCGGCGCGCTGGACCGATGCGCAGATCGCCGAGGAGCACGCCTTCACGGCGGAGCTTGCGGAGGCGGAGATGGCGGTCGCCGCGCCGTTCTCGCGGGATGGCGAGACGCTGTTCCGCTTCAAGGATTTCCGCTTCGCCGTGTTTCCGTGGCTGCGCGGCCGCGCTCCCGAGCTCGATGCGCCGGAGGCGCGGGCGATGCTCGGCCGCAGCCTCGCGCGGCTGCACCGCATCGGCGCGGTGAGGCCGTTTCGCTTCCGCCTGAAGCTCTCGGTCCAGCGTCTCGGATTCGAGGCACGGGAGCAGGTCATCGACAGCGGCATGCTGCCGGCGAACATGCTTGAGTCGTACATGCGCGCCACGGAAGCGCTGCTGGAACGCGTGGAGCGCGTGTTCGACGAAGTCGGCCCGACACGGCAGATCCGGCTGCATGGCGACTGCCATCTCGGCAACCTGCTCTGGAACGACAACGGCCCGGTTTTCGTCGATCTGGACGATTGCATGACCGGCGCCGCGATCCAGGATCTTTGGATGCTCCTGTCGGGACCGGCGGCGGAACAGCAGCGTCAGTGGCGGGAGCTCATCGAAGGCTACGAGCAGTTCGGAACGCTGGATTTCGGCGAGCTGCGGCTCATCGAGCCCCTGCGCTCGCTGCGCATGCTTCATCACGCCGCATGGCTCGCCACCCGCTGGCGGGACCCGGCGTTCCCCCGCGCGTTCCCCTGGTTCGGAGGCGTGCGGTACTGGGAAGAGCACGTGAACGATCTGCTTGCGCAGGTCGCCGCAGTCGACGATCCGCCGCTCCTGAGCGGCTGATCCCCCAAAACCGTGCGCTCGGCGCTCACCCGGGACCAAGGTCCCGCCGGGAGTGAGACGCGGGACGTGCTACGCCCCCGCCCGACGCGCTATTGTCCACGCCCACCAGGGGGTTGCTTGTGGGAGCCAACCGAATGTCGAGGTCGGGCCGAACACCGGCCAGTGTCGCCGCGTTGCTGATGGCAGTCGCCGTCGCGCTGGCGGGCTGCGGTTTTGGCGAGAGCGACGAAGGCGCGAAGAGCGTCTCGGGCGCGCCTGTTCGCAAGCCCACCTCCCAGCAGTCCGACATGGTCGCTGCCGTCAGCAGCAGCCGTTCGGACGAGGGAGGCCTTGTCGCCATGCACTTCGTTCTCGCGAAGCGGCCGAAGGTCGGCGAGCCCGTCGACATCGAGGTTTCGCTGACGCCGTCCATCGCACTCGAGCGCCTGTTCGTGCGATTCCAGGCCGTGGAGGGCCTTCAGATCGTCTCGGGCGGGCAGACGGAGCAGATCGAGAACGCCGCGAGCGGAGTTGCCATCGGCCACAAGGTGACGGTGTTGCCCAAGGCGGATGGCATCTTTTACATCACCGCCGTCGTCGTTGCGGATTCGGCAAAGGACTCCGTTTCCCGCACGTTCAGCATTCCGCTCATCGCGGGCGAAGGTCTGTCGGCTGCGCCGGCGGCGCCGCCTTCGGCGAGCGTCTCCGAACCCGCACGCGAGTCCACCGCGCAGTAGCACCGCTGCGACGGGACGATCGTCCCGATCGGCCTCCCTGAAAAGCGGGAGGCACGTCACGCGGCATGCAGGGTCCCGCCTCTTATGATGGCGTCAGGACGGGACTCCAGCCTTTATGTCAAACACGCCGAATGTCCGGCCGCGGCTCGATCCGAGGGATGCTGACGCTCTCGCGCAAACCGGAGAGCGCACTCTCACGGGCGCGACGACCGTCGTTCGCGTAGACCCGTCCACATTCATCGGCGAAGAAGGTCCCGAGCTTCATCCGCATCTGCGTACGCAGTTGCGCGAGTTGCGCCTGCGCAGCGGTTCACCCGTCATCGATGTCGGCGCGTTGCTTCGCCTCGTGAGCGCGCACTACCAGGCCGTCGACGAAGAACGGCGCGGCATCGTCCAGTCCATGCGACTCATGGCGGACGAGGCGCGTGCGATGGCGCACGAGGTGCGCACGCAGAGCTCCGAGCATCTGCAGGTCATCCTCGATCACATCAAGGACGTGGTGCTCACCGTCGACGAAGAGGGCGTCATCCGCACCTTCAATCCGACCGGCGAGCGCGTGTTCGGCTTCAGCGAAGCCGAGGTCGTCGGCGAGCGCATCGATCTGCTCATCCCGCGCATCGCGCAACATGAATCCGTGCCCCAGGCGCTGCAGCGTCTTGCGGCCAGCTCCGGCGATACGCAAACGGACCTGGCGGCGCGTGAGTCGTGGGGACTGCACAAGGGCGGCAGGACTTTCCCCATCGAGCTCGCGGTGAGCAACGCGCGAGCGAGCCGTCGCGAGATGTACGTCGTCTGTCTGCGCGATGTCACCGAACGGCGCGAGTCCGAGCAGGCGATGCGCGAGAGCGAAGCGCGCTACCGCCTGCTCGTCGACCATGCTCCCGAGGCGATCGTCGTTTTCGACGCAGACGCCAACTGCTTCGTCGACGTGAACGAAAACGCTGAGCGGCTTTTCGGCCTCGACCGCGAGCAGTTACTCAAGGTGGGGCTCGTGGAGCTCAGCCCGCGCTTGCAGCCGGACGGATCGGACTCGATGGACCTCATCCGCAGCCGCATCGCGCGTGCCCTCGACGCAGGGCCGCTGATGTTCGAGTGGCTGCATCGGGACGCGTTCGGCAAGGAATTCATGTGCGACGTGCGGCTCGTGCGCTTGCCCAGCGGCAGTCGCAGGCTGCTTCGCGGAAGCATCACGGATATCTCGGAGCGCAAGCGCCAGGAGCGCAGCGCTGCCGCCGAGCACGCCGTGTTCGAGAAGCTCACGGGAAATGCTCCGCTGCCCGAAGTTCTCGAATCGATTACGCGGCTGGTCGAGTCCGAACTCGTTGGCACGCTTTGCTCTGTGAGCGTGCTCGCGCCTGAAGGCGTTGCATTTCAGTTCTGCGCGGCTCCCCAGTTGCCGGAATCGCTGCGCGCCGCGCTTTCCACCGCGGTGGTGGATATCCGCAATGGGTCGTGCACGGCTGCGGTGTATCTCGGCCGACAGGTGCTCGTTCACGACGTTGCGAAAGATCCCTTCTGGGAGCAGAAGCGGGCCGTAGCGCTCGACGCGCAGATCCGCAGCTCCTGGTCCACGCCGATCAAGGCGGCGAACGGGAAGATGCTGGGCTCGCTCGGTGTCTTTCGCACCGAGTCCGGCCTGCCATCCGCCGACGAGCAGGAGACGATGGCGCACGCTGCGCAGCTGGCGGGCATCGCCATCGAGCGCAGGCTTGCGGAGGAAGCGCTTCGCGAAAGCGAGGCGAGATTCCGCGGGCTGTTCGAGACGATCGCCGAAGGCGTGTATCAGAGCCGCCGCGACGGGCGGTTCCTGTCTGTGAATCCCGCGTTCGTCGACATGTTCGGCTATTCGAGCGCGGAGGAAATCTACGCGCTGCCGAGCGCCGAGCCGCTGTACTGGAACCCGATGGACCGGCTGGAGTTCGTGCGGCGGGTGGAAGCGGAAGGCGAGATCCGCAATTTCGAGTTCGTCGCGCGTCATCGCAGCGGCAAGCAGCTCGTCATCCTGGAGAACGCGCGCGCCATTCGCGATTCCAGCGGGCGACTGGTTGGCTACGAAGGCACGCTCAACGACATCACCGAGCGTAAGCGCGCCGAGCAGGCCGTGTTCGAGGAGAAGGAGCGCGCCGAAGTCACGCTCCAGTCCATCGGCGACGCGGTCATCAGCACGGACGCGGATGGGCGCATCGACTACATGAACCCCGTTGCGGAGAGTCTCACGGGCTGGAACGCGGACGATGCTCGAGGGCGCGAGGTCGGCGAGGTGCTGAACCTCGTCACCGAGCAGAAGCACGAACCGCTGGAGAACCCGCTGCTTCGCGCACTGGGGCGCGGCGAAGGCCGGATGGACGGTGTCGCTGCGGATCATTCCGTGCTGATCACGCGTTCCGGGCAGGAGATCGCGATCCAGGAATCGGCGGCGCCGATCTGCGATCGCCAGGGCCGCATGATCGGCGCGGTGATCGTGTTCCATGACGTGACGAAGGAGCGTCGGCTCAAGCGCGCGCTGGCCTATCAGGCGAGCCATGACGCGCTGACCGGTCTCATCAATCGCCGTGAATTCGACAATCGCCTGCAGGCCGCCGTGCAACGTGCCCAGCGGGGCGAGGAGCGGCACGCGCTGCTCTACATCGACCTCGACCAGTTCAAGATCGTCAACGATACGTGCGGACACCAGGCCGGCGACCGGCTGCTGCGCGACGTCACCGGGCTGTTGCAGACCCGCGTTCGCGCGGCCGACACGATCGCGCGGCTCGGCGGCGACGAGTTCGGTGTGCTGCTCGAAGGCTGCACGCTGGATCAGGCCACGCGCATCGCGGAGAGCGCGCGCCAGTCGATCCGCGACTATCGCTTCGTGTGGGGCGCGACGGCGTTGTCCGTCGGCGCCAGCATCGGTGTCGTGGAGATCAAGAAGGACACGGAGAACGTCGCGGCGATCATGAGCGCCGCCGACATTGCGTGTTACGCGGCGAAGGACGGTGGGCGCAATCGCATCCACGTCTACGATTCGGGCGGCGTGTCGAGCCGCCATCGCGAGATGCATTGGGTCGCGCGCGTTACGCGTGCCGCGGAGGAGAACAGGCTCGAGCTGTTCTTCCAGCCGATCGCCGCAATCGGTTCGCAAAGCGCGCCGCGCTTCCACGAGCTCACCGTGAAGCTGCGCGGCGACGATGGGCAACTGGTGCCCCCAAGCGAATTCATCCCGGCCGCCGAGCGCTACAACGCGATGTCCATCATCGATCGGTGGGTCGTGCAGCAGGCCGTGAACCTGCTGAAGGAGCGCCAGCAGCGCGGTCAGATGCTGCCGATGCTGGCTGTGAACGTCTCGGGCACGTCGCTGAACGAGCAGGCGTTCGTGGATCTCGCGCTCGCCACGCTCGCCGAGCCGGAGATTGCTGGCGCGATCTGCTTCGAGATCACCGAGACCGCGGCGGTCACGAACCTCGCCGACGCCATCCACTTCATGCGGGAGCTCAAGACCCGCGGCTGCAAGTTCGCGCTGGACGATTTCGGTACTGGGCTCTCGTCGTTCATGTATCTGCGCACGCTCCCCGTCGACTACCTGAAGATCGATGGGCAGTTCATCGCGCAGATTGCGGCCGATCCGGTGGATCGGAGCATGGTCGAGGCGATCGGCAAAGTGGGACGCGCGCTCGGCATCGCGACGATCGCGGAGTGCGTGGAAACAGCGGTGGTGCTGGAGGAGCTGAAGCGGCTCGGCGTCGACTATGCCCAGGGGTACTTCATCTCGCGGCCGCTACCTGTCTCGCAGATGACCTGAGATGGCCTGGCGCTCTCCCTTCGCGGCCTGTTGTGACCTTGGTCGCCGTACGTACTGAACGCAACTGTGTCCCAGTAGAACAGGCGGCCGCGGCCGGGTGCCTACCATCGCGGCCGTATGTCAGCCGTTGCCAAATTCGATACGTGCCCCTGGAGTCCGCTGCTCGCTCTCCTGATGCTCTTTCCTTGCGCGTCCTTCGCGCAGGGGCTGGATTCCTTTGCGGCCGAAGACGAACCGGTAGCCACGGTCGATGCCGTCTACATCGGGGATGTGTGGCGGAACGAGCAAGGCGGGCTTCGCACGGGTACGGCGTATCTGGGGAATGCGGAGGTCGCTGTCGCCATCGACGGAGAGCGCTTGCTGGGGATCGAGGGGACGTCGTTCTATCTCGACGTGCAGTCGATTCACGGGCAGTCGGTGAGCTCGCGGCTGGTGGGGGATGCGCAGGGCGTCAGCAACATCGAAGCGGATAACCAGCTGCGCTTGTACGAGCTGTGGGTCGAACGCAGGTTTGCCCGTCACGCTGGTCCTTCGCTTCGGTTCGGTCTCTATGACCTGAACTCGGAGTTCGATGTGCTGGAGACGGCGGGGCTGTTCCTGAACGGTGCCAGCGGCGTTGGGCCGCAGCTTGCGCAGACCGGGCTCAATGGACCTTCGATCTTTCCGGTGACGTCACTCGGCATGCGGCTGCAGTGGTCGTTCGCGCCGAAGTGGTCGGGGCGCTTCGCGCTCATGGATGCTGTTCCGGGCGATCCCGAGCATCCAACCAGCCATCGGATGCACTTCGGCAACGGCGAGGGCGTGCTCGCTGCCACGGAGGTTGCGCGGGCTGGCGATCGGCTGACCAAGGTCGCCGTGGGTGCGTGGACCTACACGGCGCGCTTCGAAGAGATTGCGGAGATCCCGGAGAACGGGCCTCAGCGGCGACGCTGGGGCAATCGAGGCGTGTATGCCATCGCCGAAGGGCGCGTGTATGTCGAGCCGGAAAATCCCGGGCAGGGATTGAACGCCTTCGTTCGCGCGGGAACGGCGGACGAGCGGTTCAATCGCTTCGCGGACTTTCTCGGCGCGGGGGTTGTGTACACGGGCGCGTTTCCCGGGCGCGATGAGGATCAGATCGGCCTCGCGGTCGCCTCGGTGGGCAACGGCGATGTGTATCGCAAAACGTTTGCGGGCCTGGCTCCGGACAGCCGCGAGACCACCGTGGAGCTGACTTATCGGTCCGCGGTGACGGAGTGGCTCACGTTGCAGGCGTCCCTGCAGCACGTGAGCAACCCCGACACCGATCCGGGTCTGCGCGACGCGATGGCCTTCGGGCTCCGCTTCGAGCTCTCGAAAGGCTGGAGCTGGCCGCCCTCCAGCCGCCATCGGTTCCGGCTCTAATTGCGCGGCGTCCAGGAGACGCCGGCGTACACCGCGCGCCCATCGCCGGGCAGGAACTGTGCGGCATCGAGACCGCGCGCGTCCGCGATGACGCCGGTCGTCGCCGCGTAAGTGCGATCCGCCAGATTCCGGCCTTCGACGAACCACGAGATCCCTTCGGTTTGATTGCGGCCCACTTTCAGCCCCACTAGCGCGTACGAATCCGCGAAGAGCGTATGCGCCATGTCCACCGCGTATCTTCGCGGAGACCACTCCGTGTTGAGCGCCACGAAATAGCCGCCGGCTGGCGACCACATCACTTCGCCGCGATAGAAGTGCTCCGGGATGCCGGGGAGGGCGTTGTCGCCGTAGCTCGCGTTGTCGTCGAATCGGAAGCGGCTCCAGAGATACGACGATTGCCACGAGATCGTTGATGTGAGTGCCACGGTCGCGCCGAGCTCGACGCCCTGATGGATCGTGCGCGGCGCATTCACGGTGCCGAGCGGCTGACCTCCCGGTCCGTTCAGGCCCAGCAGTTCGTCACGCACTCGCGCGGAGTACGCGGAGATGTCCCATTGCACGCGCTCGCTGCGCCCACGCGTTCCAATCTCCACCGTTCGTGCGCGCTGCGCGTCCAGCAGGTCCACACCCGGTCCGCCGCTCAGCTCGCCGAAGGAGGGTGGCTCGAAGCTGTCCGAGAGATTGCCGTAGATCGTCGCGTCACCCGCGAGCCGCCAGAGGAAGCCGAGCTTGGGGGAAACGCGCGAGTACGACGCGTCGAGGCTCTGGTCGCCGTTGCCGAGGAAGTGGTCCTCGTACCGGCGGTTCGAGTCGGTCCACTGCAGGCCGGCGACGAGCGTCCAGCGCGCGCTCACGTCGAGCTGATCTTCGGCGTATGCGGTGAAGTTCCGCGAGCGCTGCACGCTCTGCGCCGTCCTTGCGCCCTTGTCGCCGGCAACATTCGCGAACCTATCGTCGTTCACTCGGTTCCACGAGGGAGAAGCGCCGAAGACGAGCCGGTTGGTCATGCTCCAGAGCGAGTGCTCGTCGACGTAGCGGATGCCGGCGTTGTAGTCGTTCGAGCGCTGCTCAAGGACCTGGAAGATCGGGTGGAAGAGATCCTTGTAGCTGTAGCCTGCGGTGAGCTCGAGCAGGCGCCCGCCTCCGAGATCGAACGTCGTCCGGTTTGCGAGACGGAAGAGGTCGTAGTCGCGCTTCTGCCGGCCGGCGAGATTGGAGGCGTTCGCCTGTTCCGGATTCGCACGCAGCTGCGCTTTCGTGATGGAGCCTGGGAGCTGCGAGTCCGACGTCAGCGCGGAAAGGAAGAAGCGGGTTTCGACATTCGTTCCAAGCTCGACGCCGGCGTTGGCGAACAGCCGCTGGTTTTCCTGGCGCGACCAGTCGCGGAAGCCGTCCTGCTGGTAGGCGGAGAGAGACGCGAAGTAGTCGCCGCGATCCCATTGGCCGCCTGCTGTGACGAGTCCCCGGACGTAGCCGAAGCTTCCGCCTTCGATGCGCGGGCGGAGTCCCGCGCGGTCGTGGCCGGATGGAGAGATGAAGTTGATGGAGCCGCCGAGCGTCGTGCCGCCGTACTCCAGCGCGTTCGCACCGCGACGGACCTCCGTGTACGCAAGCGCGAGCGGCTCCACTGCCTGGAAGTCGCCGCCGCCATCCGCGAGCGTGATGGGGACGCCGTCCTGCATGAGATAGATGCCGCGCATGTGGAACGTGCGCTGGAGTCCGGAGCCGCGGATCGAGAGGCGCGCTTCCTCCGCGCCGAAGCGGGGCTGCGCGAAGACGCCTGGGCTGAAAGCGAAGACGTCGGAGAACGTGGACGCGCGGCCGTCGGCATAGTCCGTGAAGCTGACCACGTCGGCTCCGCCGGGCACGCGGGCAGCTTCAAGGCGCGCGATGTCTTCGCCGGGCGCGGTGAGGGTGACGCGGTCGGCGGTGACGGTGATCTGCTCCAGCGTACGAGGAGGAGGTTGTTGCGCAGGGGCTGGTGCGCAGAGGCAAAGGGCGAATGCCGCGCCGGCGGGGGCGGGCAGGAGCCGCGCGGACGATCGTCGTCGCGCGCTGCTGGGGAACGGGTTCATGAGCTCTCTCCGGAAGAACGGCCAAAGGAACGAAGGCGGCGCCACGGCTCATGCCGCGACGGACGCTTGCTCGGGGTGGTCGGTCAGGAGAGAACGGGAGGGCCGCGAGGCTGCTGGACGCGGAAGCGGAGAGGTTGTGCGCTCGGGGCGACGTAGACGAAGTCTGGCGCCTGCGAAGCGACGGCTGGCGATGAGAACGAGGGCGTCCAGGCGAGCAACGCCGGGCCGGCGGCGGCCGCGAACGTGCAGTGCTCCATCCCCGCCGCAGCGTGCCGGTGGGGAGTGCCGTGATCCGGCGAGCTGGTGGGGGCGTGATCCGCGGCGAGCTGCGCGTGATTACCCGCCAGCGCGTCGTCACCGAGCAGCGCGTGATGGTCGGGCTGCGCGTCGTCGCCGAGTAGTGCGTGTTGGTCGGGCCGCGCATCGTGGCCGAGCTGTGCGTGATTACCCGCCAGCGCCTCGTCACCGAGCAGCGCGTGTTGGTCGGGCTGCGTGTCGTGGCCGAGCTGCGCGTGATGGCTGAGGAGCGCGGCGTGGCTGGGCAGTGCCTGGCCGGGTTCGGAGCCGCCCGGCGGCGAATGGTGGTGACCGCTGTGAGCTGATGCCTCGCCGGCAGCGGCGCTCTGCGCCGGGGACGCCGCGGCCGCCCGCAGCATGTGGGCCGGGAAATCGTCCGGGCAGATCTGGAAGCTGAAGTTCGCCGCCGGCATGAAGCCGGCGGGAATGAGCGCCCGGACGACCAGCGCCAGCAGCAGCGCGCGGACGATCCAGTGTTGGCGGTGTGGGTGCGTGACCCGGCTCATTCGAACAAGACCTGTGCCCGTGCGGCTGCACGGCGGGGGAAGTCTAGCACCGCCCGTGCCAGCTCCCATGCGGTGGAATGGCCCATATTGTGGCCCGGATCCAGACCCGCCGAAGGATCTATCCAGATCCATCCGACTGCATCCGACGGCGCTGTCCGCGGGCTCTATCCGGCCGCCTTGTTCCGCGGCTCCAGCACTTCGACCGTGACGTGCGAAAGCGTCGGTAACCGACTGAGCTTCTTCTTGAAGTACTCGGGTGAATTCCCCGCCGGGCACACCACCGTCGCGACCACGGCGCTGTGGCCGGGACCCAGGCGCCAGATGTGCAGGTCCGACACGCAGGCCCCGTCCCGTTCCAGCTGTTCCTTCACTCGCTGGAGGAGCTTCGGGTCCGCACTGTCGAGGAGCACGCGCGCCGTCTGACGCATCAAACCGAACGACCAGCGCAGGATCACCGCCGCGCCGACCATGCCCATTGCTGCGTCCAGCCACACCCAGCCGAGGTAGCGGCCGGCGACCAGCGCGATGATGGCCAGCACTGAAGTGAAGGCGTCCGCGAGAACATGGACGTACGCCGCGAGCAGGTTGTGGTCCGCATGATGATGGCCGTGATCGTGCGCATGTTCGTGGTCGTGCGCGTGATCGTCGTCATGAACGTGCGCGCGATCCTCCACGTGCGCATGACCCTCGGCACCATGCGGGCGATCGTGCCCGTGCGCATGCTCGTCCGCGCCGTGCTGGAGGTCGACTGTGTGACTCTCCGCTCCCGACGCGTGCGCATGCCCGTGCCCCTGATCGTCCGCGCCATGCGGATGCATCAGCAACGCCGCGCTCACGAGGTTCACCACCAGCCCCACGATGGCGACCATGATCGCTTCGTTGAACGCCACCGAAACCGGATTCAGCAGCCGCTCGACCGACTCCACCGCGATCAGCAGCGCCACGAGC
>Ga0182742_1000619_pt1 | contig 53045 bp, 43 predicted proteins | sample eDN5th37CBELigMG_FD_128880 | JGI IMG/M metagenome (GOLD analysis project Ga0182742, IMG submission 128880) | Enriched Miracle-Growth compost microbial communities from Emeryville, California, USA - eDNA 5th pass 37_C BE-Lig MG (version 2)... ...
CCCACCTGCGACTCGGCCGACGTTCTCTACGAGAAGGAGCCCTACCTGCTCCCCGTCTCGCTGGAGATCGGCGACAAGGTGCTGATCGAGGGCACGGGCGCCTACACGACCACCTACTCGGCGGTCGCGTTCAACGGCTTCCCGCCCCTGAAGTCCTACGTGATCTGACTCACGTCCCGCCTGCCCCGGTTCATCGAGGCAGGCACCAACCTCACCGAAGTTGTCCCGGACGGCCTGGATGCGATGCATCCAGGTGCGAGGGCTGTCGCTCACCCCACGTGTATTGGGAGGCCACGGCCATGATCACGATTCGCCAAGAATCCTTCCACGATGTGCAGGCGCGCGAGGCGCTGCTCGATGCCTGCTTCGGACCCGCGCGGTTCCAGAAGACCTGCGAGCGCCTGCGCGAGGGCCGCAAGGCCGCCGACGGTCTCTCGCTGACCATCGAGCGCGACGGCGCGCTCGTCGGCACGGTGCGCCTCTGGCACGTGAGCGCCGGGCCGGACCGCCCCGCGCTCATGCTGGGACCGCTCGCCATCGATCCCGCGCTCCAGAGCCTCGGCCTCGGCGGCAGGCTCATGCGCGAATCCCTGAGCCGCGCGGCCGCTCTCGGCCACAAGGCGGTGCTGCTGGTCGGCGATGCGCCCTATTACGAGCGCTTCGGCTTTTCGTCCGCGAAGACGGGCTCCCTCCGGCTGCCCGGCCCCTACGAGCGCAACCGCTTCCTCGCGCTGGAGATCGAGGACGGCTATCTCGACGGCGCGCAGGGGCTCGTGGCCGCGACAGGGGCCTTCGACGAGACGCCCGCTCTCGCGGCGCTCGTCGCGGCCGCCGCGCAAGGGCAGCTGCCCGGCATGCGCCCTGCGGCCTGATCCGCCGATCCTTCGTCCGAGGGCCTCATGAGGCCCTCGGGCTCGGCAGCAGGAAGGTGATTCCCGCCGCGATCAGCAGGTAGGCGGCAAAGCCGAGGGGATGGTGCCCAGGCCGATGCCGGCATCGAACAGGAGGCCGATCAGGCCCGGAGTGGCCGCGGACGCCACCACCATGAGGGCGCCGGCGAGCGCGCGGATCTTGCCCAGATGCGTCGTGCCGAACAGCTCGGCCAGCACCGCCGCGATGATCACGTTGGTCGCGCCGGCGGACAGGCCGATGAGGGCGAAGAAGGCCGGCGCGAGGGCGGGGCCGCTGAACGTCGCCAGGGCCACGGAGGCGAGGATGAGGCCCAGAAGATAAAAATGGCTCAGCCGGACCGCCCCGAAGCGGTCGACCAATCCGCCCGTCAGCATCGCCACCGTGACGGAGACCAGCGCGTAGATCGTGATGCTGCTCGCGAGCCATTCCAGGGGCCAGCCCTCGATGTCGGCGATGAGGCGCTGATGGAAGAAATAGGCCGTCACGGTGGCCGGGTATCCGATCATGGTCGGAACGAGGGCGAGGAAGCGCCGATCCCGAAGGATGTCGATCCAGCGCGGCCCCGCTTCCGTAACCCCGCTCTCGCGCAATGTGTCGCCGAAGGCCTTTTCCTTCGCGCGAAGGAAAAGGCTCAGGCTCCAGCCGAGGCCCAGGCTGACGAGGATGCTCAGCGCAGCGACGCGCCACATGCCGGTCCAGCCGAGCGCCGCGATCAGCCCGATGACGATGGCCGGCAGGATGGCTTCGCCCGCCGGGAACCCGAGCGCGGCCACGCTCGTCGCCCGTCCGCGGATGCCCGCCGGGAGCCTCGCGGTGCTCATGACGCCCGCATGGCTCGACATGCCCTGGCCGAAGAGGCGCAGGGCGAACAGGCTCAGGCCCAGGGTCGCGATGCCGGGAGCGAGCGAAAGGCCGAGCGCGGCGGCCGCAAGCCCCACGAGGGCGATCGTGGCATAGAGCCGGATGCTGATGCGGTCGATGACGGCCCCCACCCAGATCATCAGCAGGCCCGAGCAGAGGGTCGCGGTGGAATAGACGAGCCCGAACGTGCCGTTCGAGAGCCCGAAGGCCTCGCGGATGTCGGGGCCCGACAGCGAGATGAAGAAGGTCTGGCCGAACGACGACAGGAAGGTCAGGACGAAGCCCAATCCGATCACGCGCCCGTGGCGCATGAGAAGGTCATGAAAGGTCATCGGGTGAAAAGCCGGAACGGGATGATCTTAGTGCAAGATCATGAAGCCTTGTTTCCCAATGTCGAGGCCTAACTTCTTCAGGAGAGCTCCTCCTCTCCTTTGTCAGCGGCCCGCCCGGACATCACGATATGGGCAGGGATGCGGGCGCAGGCATTGACCCCGGGGGCTCCTCAATCCTAGATGCGCCCGGAACCGACATACCCGGAGACAAACCTCTTCCATCTCACGCTTTCGCAAGGAGAATCATCGATGACCACCTGGCCCGTTCATGGCCGCATCACCGGCCCGATCGTCATGATCGGCTTCGGCTCGATTGGCAAAGGCATGCTGCCCCTGATCGAGCGGCATTTCGAGTTCGACAAGAACCGCTTCACGGTCATCGATCCTGTCGATACGGACCGCAGCATGCTCGACGTGCGCGGCATCACCCTGGTCAACGAGGCTCTCACCCGCGAGAACTACCGCGAGATCCTGACGCCTCTTCTCACCGAGGGCGGCGGGCAGGGCTTCTGCGTGAACGTCTCGGTCGACACGTCCTCCCGCGCCATCATGGAGCTCTGCCGCGAGCTCGGCGCGCTCTACATCGACACCGTGGCCGAGCCCTGGGCCGGGTTCTACTTCGACAAGAGCGCGGGGGCTGCGGACCGCACCAACTACATGCTGCGCGAGAACATCCTCGACGCGCGCCGCGAGGCGCCCGGCGGCACGACAGCCGTATCCTGCTGCGGCGCCAATCCGGGCATGGTCTCCTGGTTCGTGAAGCAGGCGCTGCTCAACGTCGCCAAGGACATCGGCCTCGATGTCGAAGTGCCGAAGACCCGCGAGGAATGGGCCTCCCTCATGCAGCGCGTGGGCGTGAAGGGCATCCACATCGCCGAGCGCGACACGCAGCGCGCCGAGCACCCGAAGCCCATGGGCGTGTTCGTGAACACCTGGTCCGTGGAAGGCTTCGTGTCCGAAGGCCTGCAGCCGGCGGAGCTCGGCTGGGGCACGCACGAGACCTGGATGCCCGAGAATGCCCGCACCCACGACAAGGGCTGCGGCGCCGCGATCTACCTGCTCCAGCCCGGCGCGAACACCCGCGTGCGCACCTGGTGCCCCACGCCCGGCCCGCAATACGGCTTTCTGGTCACGCACAACGAGGCGATCTCGATCGCGGATTACTTCACCGTCCGCGAGAGCGACAAGGTCGCCTACCGCCCGACCTGCCACTATGCCTATCACCCGGCGAACGACGCCGTTTTGTCGATGCACGAGATGTTCGGCAATGCCGGCAAGTTCCAGGGCAAGCAGCACATCCTGACCGAGGATGAGATCGTCGACGGCGTCGATGAGCTCGGCGTGCTGCTCTACGGACATGCCAAGAACGCCTATTGGTTCGGCTCGCAGCTCTCCATCGAGGAGACCCGCAAGCTCGCGCCGTATCAGAACGCCACGGGCCTTCAGGTGACGTCCGCCGTGCTCGCCGGCATGGTCTGGGCGCTGGAAAACCCGAATGCGGGCATCGTGGAAGCCGACGACATCGACTTCCGGCGCTGCCTCGAGGTGCAGTTGCCGTATCTCGGGCCGGTGAAGGGCTATTACACGGACTGGACGCCGCTGGACGACCGTCCCGGCTTCTTCCCGGAGGACATCGACACCTCCGATCCGTGGCAGTTCCGGAACATTCTGGTGCGTTGACGATCTACAGCATGGCCGGCCGTCGTGCCGGCCATGCTCGTTGTCCGGCCGAGCAGGCGTGAGGGAGCGATCGCCATGCCTCATTTCGAGGAATTCTACGCCAACAAGCTGCGTGGCGGTCTCGGCGTCGTCGATGCCGAGGCCGTTCTGGATCTGCGTGGCGCATCCCGCGAGCAGGCTTCCGCCTCGCTGCAGGACATGCTGGAACGCAGCCGCTTCGCGCACGCCAAATCCGTGGCCGTGCGCCTCGACCCGCCGCCGGAGGGCGGCGGCGAAACCCTTTTCCAGCCTATCGGCAAGGCGCTCCTGGAAGCCAAGAAGCGCGGCTGGATCGACCGCCTGCAGACCTTGCCCGCCGGCGACGGCCTGGGCTTTTATGTGGTGCTCGCCGGAAGGCCGGAGCGCGACCCGTAGAGCATTCTCGGCGAAGCGAACCCGGGTCGCCGTTAAAAAATCGCGGCCCAGCGAAGACGAGAGATGATCCCACGTGAAGCAGCTCCAGATCACGCCCGCGCGGCGGATTGCGCGCGCGGGCGGCGGCGCAGGCTGCGCAGGAATCCAGCCAGCAGCAGAACGCAGCCCCACACGGCGATGAAGCCCGCCACGGTGGCGAGCAGGCCTTCCTCCGTCACCGGCATGGCGGGCTCGAAATCGCGGTACGCCGCTTCCATCACGTCCTGATCTCCGTTGCGCACCATGAGGGCGATGCGCCCGAAAGACCCCGCCGCCATCATGGCGTCGCGGTGTGCCTGAAGACGCTCGAGGCGCTCCACATTGCCCTGCATGGCGATGCCCTGGCGGCTCACGAGAGCGTCGGGGTTGGAGCGCAGCCTCGCGATGGCGCTTTCCTGCGATTCGCCGTTCGATGCGGCATCCGCATCGAAATGCCCGATCACGCGCCGTAGCTCGTCGATCGTGCCGCCGAGGCGCTGGCGGTATTGCTGGGAATATTCCGGCAGCTGCGAAGCCGTAACGCCGCCGAGAAGCCCCAGGCCGAAGGCGATGATGCGAACGATCCGTGACAAGCGCGATCTCCTCGAGGATCAAAGCGCTGCGAGGATATCCTGTTCCGTCACTTCATCGAGGGGTTTTCGCACCCTGAGCGTCCGGGTCTCCTGACCCGGCTCCAGGACCAGGATCACCGTTTCGATGCCGGGCCCCCTGCAGGCGATCTCGTTGACCGCGAAGGCCGTTTCGGGGGAGGCCCGGAGCGCCGTGCGGGCCAGTCCCTTCACGCGCTCGACGGCTTTCCGGTCGGCCTTCGGAAAGCCGAAGGAGCCTCTCAGGAATGCGCCGAACAGGGCGACCGGCGATCTCATCGTGATCTCACGACAAGGTCAGGATGCCCGCCTGCCCGTCCTCGCAGCCGAAGGCGAGGCGCTTGCCGCCCTTATCCCAGGCCATGGCCGTGACGCCGCTGTCCTTCACGGCCGGGCGCACCAGAAGCTCGGAAGCGTCGGCGAGGCGGATGAGCAGGATGCAGCCGTCCTCATAGGCCACGGCGAGCACAGAGGTGTTGGGGTGGAACGCCACGCGGCTGACCTTCGCCGGGCGCACGCCGCATTCCCGCGGCGCCTTGCCCATGGGGCCTTCCTTCGATTCGAAGGGCCAGACGATCGCGGCTTCCGCGCCGGACGTGGCGAGCCACTTGCCGTCGTGGGACCAGGAGAAGGAGCGCGTCTTCGACGGATAGCCGCTCATGCGCATATGGCCCTTGTCGGGGATGAGCCGCCAGCCGTGCAGCGCGTTCTCCTGCATGGAGGTCACCACGAAGCGCGCATCGGGCGACCAGGTCACGTCGAGATGCGAACCCTTCCAGTCGAGGACCTCGGGCTTGGCCTCCACATTGGGGAACCACAGGGTCGCGCCGTTGTAATGGGAGATCGCGAGGCGATAGCCCTTGGGCGCGAAGGCGAGGCCGCGCGCGGTGGAGGGCACCTCCAGGGTCTTCTCGCGGCCCTTGTCGTCGCGGGCGAAGACGCGCCTGCCCGCCGCATAGGCGAAAGCCCCGCCGGCGCTGAGCGCCAGCGAGTCGATCCAGGCGCCCTTAGTCTCCGCCAGGGTCCTGGTGGAGCCGTCCGGCCCGGTCACGCTCACGCGGCCGTCGTCCCCGCCGGTCACGAAGCGCTCGCCGTCGCTGGCCCCCACCAGAATGCCGGCATCCGGATGGGCTGCCGCGCGATGGGTCTCGCCGTCCTTGACCAGCAGCACGCCGCCGTCGCCGAGACCGAAGGCGGCGGTGCCCTTCAGCCAGCCGATGGCGGTGACATGCGCGCCCGCATCGACGGGCGCCACGCTTTGGGTCAAGGACGGAGCGGTTCCAGTACTCATCGAAGCAATCCCTTCAGGTGGCTTTCCCATAACATGCATGCGGGGTGATAAGGCAAGGCGACCCTTGGGGACCGGGACGGACAAGGCCCCGGATACGCTCCCGGAGGTAGGTCTTCAGAGCCATCGCCGCGACTCGATCCGAGGCCCATCATCGATTCCTTGAACGTCGGGAGATGCGACATGCGTATCATGGGCGTGATTGCTTTCGTCATGACAGCACTTGGCTCGATGGGAGTCTCGGCGCAGACCACGGGCGGGGCGTCCGCTCAGGGACGCCCGGCTGATTGACCGCGGGGCATAAAACGTACCCATGGAATGGCGGCGGCAGGTGAAGGCCACCCGCAAGGCCCAGGTTCAGAAGAGCCTGGCAAAAGCCGGCGTCGCCCCATGAGCCCTTTTGTCCTTCCGGGAGCAGGAGGCCCGCCCCCGGATTGAGCGTGGCTTAGGCCGCACAGGCCAGGAAACCCTCGCGGATCGCCTTCTCGTTCAGGTTGCGGCCGATGAAGACAACCTTGGAGGTGTGCTTCTCGCCAGGCTTCCATTCGCCCTGCACGTCGCCGTCGAGGATCATGTGGACGCCCTGGAACACGAAGCGCTTCGGCTCGTTCGGGAAGGCCACGATTCCCTTGCAGCGCAGGATGTTCGGGCCCTCGACCTGGGTCAGGTTCGAGATCCACGGCATGAACCTTTCGGGGTCCACTTCACCGTCGATGGCCACGGAGACGGACTGCATCTCCTCGTCGTGATGGTGATGATGGCCTTCCTCCAGGAAGTCGGGCTCGAGCTCGATGATGCGGTCGAGATCGAAGGCCTTGCGGTCGAGCACCTCGTTCAGCGGCACGGCCGCGTTCTGGGTGCGGTGGACCTTGGCGTAGGGATTGATGGCGCGGATGCGCGCCTCGACCTCGTCGAGCTGCTCCGGGGTCACGAGATCGATCTTGTTGAGGATGATCACGTCCGCGAAGGCGATCTGGTTCTTGGCCTCGGGCGCGTCCTTCAGGCGGTCGGAGAGCCACTTGGCATCGGCCACCGTCACGACCGCGTCGAGACGCGCGGTGTCGGACACGTCCTGATCCATGAAGAAGGTCTGGGCGACGGGCGCCGGGTCGGCGAGGCCCGTGGTCTCGACGATGATGGCGTCGAACCGGCCCTTGCGCTTCATCAGGCCGTCGAGGATGCGGATCAGGTCGCCGCGCACGGTGCAGCAGATGCACCCGTTGTTCATCTCGAACACTTCCTCGTCGGCGCCGACGACGAGCTCGTTGTCGATGCCGATCTCGCCGAACTCGTTCACGATGACGGCATATTTCTTGCCGTGGGGTTCGGTCAGGATGCGGTTGAGAAGGGTGGTCTTGCCGGCGCCGAGATAGCCTGTGAGGACTGTGACGGGGATCTTGTCGGTCATCGGATGGTTCCAGAAAGCAGAATTGCAGGTGTCATCCCTGGCGGTCCGTCAGGACCGGGAAGGGGATCCTCTCGCGCGCGCGGCGCCATGGATTTCCCTTCCCTCGCTTCGCTCGCCGGGAATGACACTCTGGCGTGCGAACGAGAACGAACGGTTCAGCGCGACAGGGCCGCGCTGAAAGCCCTTATATTGTGTCTCATCATGTCAATGTAAGTCCCGGCAGGGCCGCCCGGCTCCGAAAGGGCGTCGGAATAGACCCGCTCGCCGATCCGGGCTCCGGTCTCCTGGGCGATCCGCTCCATGAGGCGGGCATCCGAGACGTTCTCCACGAAGACGGCCGCGATTGTCTCGCGCCTGATCTGCCGGATGATCCGGGCCACGTCCTTGGCGGAGGCCTCGGCGTCCGTGGAGACGCCCTGCGGCGACACGAAGGCGATCCCGTACGCGTCTCCGAAATAGCGGAAGGCGTCATGGGAGGTGATGATCCGGCGGCGTTCGGCCGGGATGCCCGCCACAAGCCCTTTCACCTCGGCTTCCAGGGAGTCGAGCTCGGCCAGATAGGCACCGGCATTGGTCTCGTAGGCGGCCCTGCCGGAGGCGTCGGCCGAGATCAGCGCGTCGCGGATATTGGCCACATAGACCTTGGCGTTGCCGATATTCTGCCAGGCATGGGGATCGATGGCGTGGCCGTGGGCATGGGGATTGTCCTCTCCTTCGAGCAGCCTGGCGCCCTTCGAGGCCTCCGCCTTGACGGCCCTGGTGCCGGAAGACTGGATGAGCCGGTCGATCCAGCCCTCGAAATTCAGTCCATTCGTGAAGACGATCCGGGCCTCCGACAGGCGCCGCCCGTCGGCGGGCGTGGGCGAATAGACATGGGCGTCGCCGTTGGGGCCCACGAGGGTCGTCACCTCGACCCGCTCGCCGCCCACATGGCGCACGAGATCGCCGAGGATCGAGAAGGTCGCGACCACTTTCAGCTTTTCCGGCGCCTGCGCGGCTGCGGGGCCGAGCGGACAGGCCAGCGCGAGGAGGCCTGCAAGCAGCGACAGGGCGGTTCGTCTCGTCCGCATGGGTGACCTCTTTCGCCGTTACGCTTCCAGGTGCTTGCCCGGCCATGCGAGCCACAGGATCCCGCCTTCGCGGCCGACCAGCAGCGACGCCACATAGACGAAGCCCGCCGAGAGGATGATCGCGGGCCCCGCGGGCAGTTCCAGATGGAACGAGAGCAGGAGACCGGCGATGCCCGAGCAGATGCCGATGAGGATGGAGGCGATCATCATCATGGTGATGTCGCTGGTCCAGAAGCGGGAGGCGGCGGCGGGCAGCATCATCATGCCCACGGCCAGCAGCGTGCCGAGCGCGTGGAACCCGCCGACGAGGTTCATGACCACGAGGCCGAGGAAGACCAGATGGGTGGGCGTTCCCGCCCGGCTGACCGAGCGCAGGAAGACCGGGTCCACGCATTCGAGCACGAGCGGCCGGTAGAGGACCGCGAGGGCCAGGACCGTCAGCGACGAGATCGAGGCCAGCAGCAGCAGCGTGCCGTCGTCGAGCGCCAGCACCGTGCCGAAGAGCACGTGCAGGAGGTCCACGTTCGAGCCGCGAAGGGACACGATGGTGACGCCGAGCGCCAGGGACAGCAGGTAGAAGGCCGCGAGCGAAGCGTCCTCCTTGAGGGACGTGAAGCGCGAGACGAGCCCCGCCGCCATGGCGACGATCACGCCCGCCGCCAATCCGCCGATGGTCATGGCGGGAAGCGACAGGCCCGCGAGCAGATAGCCCACGGCCGCGCCGGGCAGGATGGCGTGGGCCATGGCGTCGCCCGTCAGGCTCATGCGCCGCAGCATCAGGAACACGCCGATCGGGCCGCCGCCGAGGGCGATGGCGATGACGCCCACGAGCGCGCGCCGCATGAAGTCGAATTCGGAGAAGGGGGTATAAGCCAGGTCGAGCACGGGCGGGGCTTCAGGCAGCGCCGCGCTGGCACACATGCGCATGGGGATCATGCGCCTCGACCATGCGGCGGGCTTTCAGGAGGTTTTCGGCGCTCAGCACCTCGGGCGTCTCGCCCCAGGCCACCGGCTCGCGCGCGATGAGCAGGGTTTTGGGGAACACGCGCCGGACCATGTCCAGATCGTGCAGGACCGCCACGACGGTGCGGGCCTCGTCATGCCAGCGGCGCACGAGATCGAGCAGGTCGGCGGTGGTCTTGGCGTCGATGGCGGTGAACGGCTCGTCGAGCAGGATCACCGGCGCGTCCTGCAGGAGCAGGCGGGCGAAGAGCGCGCGCTGCATCTGCCCGCCCGAGAGAGTGGAGATGGGACGGCGCTCGAAGCCGATGAGGCCGACCGCCGCCAGGGCTTCCTCGACCCTCGCGCGGTCCTTGGCCGAGATGCCGCCGAAGAGGCCCGAGCGCGACCAGAGGCCCATGGCCACGAGATCGTAGACGGAGAGCGGGAAGCTGCGGTCGATCTCCGCGGCCTGGGGCAGATAGGCGATTTCGGAGGAGGGGCCGTCGAGCCTGATGGCGCCCTCGAGGGGCTTCAGGGTGCCGACGACACCCTTGAGCAGGGTCGACTTGCCGGCCCCGTTGGGCCCGACCACCGCCATCAGGCTGCCGGCCGGAATGTCCCCGTGGAGATGATGCACCGCGGGCCTGCGGCCATAGCCGAGGGTCACTTCGTCGAAACGGACGGCAGTGGAGGGCGCGGCCATGCTCTTACCCCATCACCCGGAGGACCAGCAGCCACAGAACCCCCAGGGCCCCGGCAGCACCCGCCAGCCGCTGCCAGACCGAGAGGCGGAGCAGCGAAAAGGTCGGGGCGGCTGCGATGGCCCGGGGGCCATGGCTGTGATGGTGGTGACCGTGCGGCATGCCCCTACACTTAAACCGAAACGGGGGCCGTTTCTAGGGGCGTACAGTATTTTATACGCCCCATTAACACCGTGGTCCGACAGCGAAATCTCAGAACGTGGGGTGGTACTGATAGAGCCAGGTCTCGCTCAGCACCTCGTTCTCGTTGCGCAGGTAGCAGCGCATCTCCACCGGCTCGGTGCCGGTGACCGCCAGGTCGAACTGGGTGCGCCAGTGGCCGGGCACGTTGTTGGGCACGGCCTCCGTGATGATGTTCGAGAACTCGCCGCGCGAGGCCGTGAGCACGGGCTTCGGGATCACCCCGCTGGGCAGCCTGGTCAGGGGCTCGCCGATGAACTCCACCATGAACTTGCGCACGCCCTTGGGGCGCACGGTCCCGGCCTGCCCGCCATTGCCGAAGCGGGTGGCGACGACCCGGGCGAGGGGGGTCGGGTAGGGCTCGTCCGCCGCCCAATGCATGCGGTAGCGGAACTCCAGGGCTTGGCCGGCGCGGGCGGGCTCGGCCGGCACCCACATGGCCACGATGTTGTCGTGGATCTCGTCGTCGGTGGGGATTTCCACCAGCTGGATGGCGCCCCGGCCCCAGGCGCTCTGCGGCTCGATCCAGAGAGAGGGGCGGCGGTCGTAATAGACCCCGTCGAGATAATGGTCGAAATTGCGGTCGCGCTGGAGCAGGCCGAAGCCGCGCGGGTTCTCGTCCGAGAAGGCGGAGGTGATGATGCGCGGCGGATTGTTGAGGGGCCGCCAGATGCGCTCGCCCGCGCCGGTCCACATGGCGAGGCCGTCGGAATCGTGGATCTCCGGCCGCCAGTCGATGGCGGTGTTCTTCGCCTTCTCCGAGTACCAGTACATGGAGGTGAGCGGCGCGATGCCCAGGCGCTCGACGTCCTTGCGCAGGAAGAGGGCGCAGTCGAGGTCCATGATGACGGCCGCGGCCCGCTTCATCAGGAAGCGATAGGCCCCCGCCACGCTCGGCCCGTCGAGGAGGGCGTAGACCGTGACCGTATCCGAGCCAGGCTGCGGCGTGTCGAAATAGACATGGGTGAAATCGGGAAATTCCTCCGGCTTTCCATGCACCGCCACGTCCACCGCGAGGCCGCGGGCGGAGAGGCCGTATTGGTAGAGCTCGCCGATGGCCCGGAAATACGAGGCGCCGAGGAAGGCCACCCAGTCGTTCTTGCGCCAGTCGAGCTTGCCGTCGCGGGCCTCCTGGAAGCGGAAGCCGGCGAAGCCCGTATTGTCCGGGAGCTTGCGGGCGGGGGAATCCGCCGGCATGTCGAAATAATCGGTGTCGTAGATGATCTCGCGGGCCTGCCCGCCCTCGACCACGTGCATGCGCACCGGCTTCTGGAAGAAGCGGCCCATGTGGAAGAAGGTGACGGGGAATTCGCTGGGACCGTTGGCCCAGAGGGCGAGGTCGGTCTTGAACCTGATCTTGCCGTGGGCGTCGTAGTCGATCTGGTAGAGGATGTCGGGCGAGGGGCTCGGCGGGGCCATGTAGGCGGAGCGGGCCATCGCCTCCGCCTGCTTCTTCAGGCCGTCGAAGGAAAAGGGGGCCGGTGCTCCCATCTTCAAACTCTGCTGCGCCAGGGCCGGGGCCGGAAATCCCTGGGCGGCGAGGGCGGCCGTGGCGGTGGCGGTCTGGAGAAACTGGCGACGGTTGAGCATAGATCGACGCATTTGGTTGTGGAGAAGGGGGACCCCTACCGACCAAGGTGGCAGGATTAAGTCACTCTTAGCCCCTTGAGAAAACTTCGTCAGCAGCCAAAACTAGGCCCGCATACGGGCGCCGCCACGGCAGGCGCCATAAATGTCATCAATAGGGAGTACGTCATGCATCGAAAAGTCATGCGCCGCCTCGCAGGCGCCGCCGCCGCTCTGGCCATCGCGGGGGCCGGCCTTCCGGCCCAGGCCCAGGATTTCATCAATATCCTGACCGGCGGCACCTCCGGCGTATACTATCCGCTCGGCGTGGCGCTCTCCAAGGTCTTCACGGAAAAGGTCCAGGGTTCCCGTCCGTCGGTCCAGGCCACCAAGGCTTCGGTGGAAAACCTCACCCTGCTGCAGCAGGGCAAGGGCGAGATCGGCTTCACCCTCGGCGACAGCCTCGCCATGGGCTGGGAAGGCAACGAGGAAGCCGGCTTCAAGAGCAAGCTCGACAAGCTGCGCGGCGTCACCGCCATCTATCCCAACTATATCCAGATCGTGGCCACCAAGGATTCGGGCATCAAGTCGCTCGCTGACCTGAAGGGCAAGCGCCTCTCGGTCGGCGCGCCGAAATCCGGCACCGAGCTCAACGCCCGCGCGGTCCTCCAGGGCGCCGGCCTGTCCTATCAGGATCTCGGCAAGGTCGAATACCTGCCCTTCGGCGAATCCGTCGAGCTCATGAAGAACCGCCAGCTCGACGCCACCCTGCAATCGGCCGGCCTCGGCGTGTCCTCGATCCGCGATCTCGCCACCTCCGTGCCGATCGTGGTCGTGGAGATCCCGGCCGACATCGTGACCAAGGTCGGCTCGCCCTACGTCAAGGCCACGATCCCGGCCAACACCTATGAGGGCCAGACCGCGCCCGTGGAGACGGCCGCCGTCGTGAACTACCTGGTCACGCATTCCGGCGTGAAGGACGAGACCGTCTACCAGATGACGAAGGCCATCTACGAGAGCCTGCCGGAGCTCTCCGCCGCTCACGCGGCCGCCAAGGACATCAAGCTCGAGAACGCCCTGTCCGGCATGCCGATCCCCATGCATCCGGGCGCGCAGCGCTATTTCGACGAGAAGGGCGTGAAGAAGGGCCCGTAATCCCTTCGGCCGATTTACAAACGGGCCGGGGCAGGTGAACTGCTCCGGCTTTTTGCATGACAAGAACAACAATCCTTTGAAAAGAGGGCCACCATGAGCCAGGGCATGAATGCGTCCGAGGTTGCCGCGCTCGAGCAGCCGTCCACGCCCGCCAATCCCGAGCACGGCCTGCCGGAGAATTTCGGCGAGGGCGTGCCAGGCAGGTTCCTCTTCTGGATCGCGGTCGCATTCTCGGCCTTCCAGATCGTCACGGCCTTCGGGATCCCTCTCGATCATGCGATCGTGGCCAATGTCACGCCGCTCTATCTCGCCGGCGCGGCCTTGGTCGCCTGGGCCGGATGGCTCGCGTACCGGCGCTCGACCGGCCACAATGTGATCGACGGGGCCTTGGCCCTCGTTTCGCTCGCCATCGCCTATGCCCTGATCTTCAAGTTTCCCGGCAGCCTGCCGAGCCAGGTGGTGCGCGCCCTGCACGTGGGCTTCCTCTGCCTCGTCGCGGGCGCCATGCTGGCGAACCACAAGGCGCGCAGCCCCGCCACCCGCGCGCTCGGCTGGGTCGTCGGCCTGATCGGCTTCGGCATCGGCGTCTATCACTGGGCCTTATACGAGCAGCTCGTGGTGCGTTCAGGCGAGCTGACGCAGGCGGATCTCGTCGTCGGCATCACGGCGATCGCCGTGCTGTTCTACCTCGTCTGGCGCGTGATGGGCCCGGCGCTTCCCATCGTGTCCGGCATCTTCCTGCTGTACTGCCTGTTCGGCAATTACCTGCCCGCGCCCTTCGACCATCGCGGGTATTCCCTCGACCAGGTGATCGAGCACATGTCCTTCGGCACGGAGGGCCTCTACGCCACGCCGACCCTGGTCTCCGCCACCTATATCTTCCTCTTCATCCTGTTCGGCGCCTTCCTGGAACGCGCCGGCATGATCCAGCTCTTCACCGACGTGGCGATGGGGCTGTTCGGCGGCGCCAGGGGCGGACCGGCCAAGGTGGCGGTGTTCTCCTCGGCGCTCATGGGCACGATCTCCGGCTCCGGCGTGGCCAACGTGGTCTCGACCGGGCAGTTCACCATCCCGCTCATGAAGCGTTTCGGCTACAAGCCGGAATTCGCGGGCGGCGTCGAAGCGACCGCTTCCATGGGCGGCCAGATCATGCCGCCGGTCATGGGCGCGGTGGCCTTCATCATGGCCGAGACCATCGACGTGCCTTACGTCGAGATCGTGAAGGCCGCGATCATTCCGGCCCTTCTCTATTACGCTTCCGCCTTCCTGGCCGTTCATCTCGAGGCGGGCCGGGCAGGACTGCTCGGTATAGCGAGATCGGAGCTGCCGAGCGCGGGCCGCGCGCTCAAGGAGAAGTGGCACCTCATCCTGCCGCTCGCGGTCCTCGTCTACCTTCTCTTCTCCGGCTACACGCCGCTTTTCGCGGGCTCCATCGGGCTTGCGCTCACCGTGGTCCTGATCCTCGCGGGCGCGCTCGCGCTCGGCCTCGTGAGCGAGACGGTGCGCCTCGTGTTCTGGATCGGCCTGGGCCTGATCGCCGCGGCCTTCCTCTGGGCCGGCGTGACGCTCGTTCTTCTGCTCGTGGGCATCCTGGTCGTCGTGAGCCTGTTCGTGCGCGGCGGACCCGAGACCCTGGAGGCCTGCCGCGATGCGCTGGCCGACGGCGCCCGCCAGGCGCTCCCCGTGGGCCTCGCCTGCGCGGTGGTCGGCATCGTGATCGGCACGATGACGCTCACCGGCATCGGGACGATCTTCGGCAACTGGGTGGTATCCATCGGGCGCGACTCGCTGATCACCTCGCTCGTGCTCACGATGGTCGTGAGCCTCATCCTGGGCATGGGCATTCCGACGATCCCGAACTACATCATCACCTCGTCGCTGGCCGCGCCCGCGCTGCTGACGCTCGGCGTGCCGCTCATCGTCTCGCACATGTTCGTCTTCTATTTCGGCATCATGGCGGACCTGACGCCGCCGGTGGCGCTGGCGGCTTTCGCCGCGGCCCCCATCGCGAAGGCATCGGGCTTCAAGATCGGCTTCCAGGCCCTGCGGATCGCGCTGCCGGGCTTCGTCATCCCCTACATGGCCGTGTACGACCCGACCCTCATGATGCAGCCGGTCGCGGGCCTCTCGGGCTGGGCTTTCTGGGCCAGCGTCGCCTACATGGTGGTGAAGACGGCCCTCGCCGTGCTTTTGTGGGGCGCGGCCTCCGTCGGCTATCTCAATGCGCGGATGCCCTGGTGGGAGCGCCTCGGGGCGGCCGTCGCGGCGGCCTTCCTGGTGCTGGCGCTGCCGGTTACGGATCAGGTCGGCTTCGTCCTCGCCGCGCTCGTGCTCGGCTTCCACTTCTGGCGCGCGCGCCGGACCTCTGCGGCCGAGGCAGCGCGCTCGTGATCTGCCTCGTCGCCGGCAAAGTCATCGCGCCCCTGATGGTGGGCGCGATGACCCTCGCCTGGACGCATTCGGTCGAAAAGATCGTGTGGGAGGAGGATTGGCGCGCAACGCCCGCGGGCCTCGAAATCCTTGAGGCGCGGGTGAGGGGCTCGGGCGCCGGGATGGACCCGCCGCCGGGCGCGCGGCTCGTCCATGGAGCCTGGGCCTGGAAACCGGCGATTTTGCCTCAGCAGGAAGTCGTCATGCGCCGCTCGGGCGCCACGGCGGATTGGCGGATCTGCATCGAAGGGCAATGCCGCCCGATGGAGGCCTATCTGCCCCCGGATGCCGACCCGGTCGTGATGAAGGCGTGCCCCTGATTACCCGGCCAGGGGCTCGACGGCGACGCAGCGGCGCCAGAGATTCACGAGGAAATAGACAGCGAGCAGGCTGAAGAGGCCTATCAGCACATAGCCCACGATATGGCCCAGCTCGAACAGCCCTGCGATGGCCCACCCGGCCGAGATGGCCACGCCGAAGACTTCCGCACCGACCAGGATCATGATGCTGATCACGGTGATGAGATTGCGCCAGTTGGTGCTTTTCGCCTGAGCCACGGTTCGGGTTCTCCATTCTCTGACGGAAGGGACTACCCTAAACGCCCCCTCCGGTGCAAGGTTTGCCTGAACCACATTCCGTAGCGTCATTTCCGAGACCCATGCCCGAGACACCCGTCTTCTCGACCGCCGCCGTCGCCGCCCCCCATATGCTCGCAGCCGAGACCGGCCAGACGATCCTGGCCGCCGGCGGCAACGCGGTGGAGGCCATGGTGGCCATGGCCGCCACCGTGGCGGTCGTCTACCCGCACATGAACGGGATCGGGGGCGACGGCTTCTGGCTGGTGCGCGAGCCGAAGGGGCGCGTACACGCCTTCGACGCCTCCGGGCCCGCCGGATCCCTCGCCACCATCGGGCGCTACCGGGGCAAGGGCTATGACGCCGTTCCGCCCCGTGGAGCCGATGCGGCGCTCACGGTCGCGGGCGCGGTGAGCGGCTGGGGGCTCGCGCTGGAGCTCGCCAGGGCCCTGGGCGGCCAGCTGCCGCGCGACATGCTGCTGGCGGACGGCATCCGCCTCGCCCGCGAGGGCTACCGGATCGGGGTCGCCGAGGGGCGCAATCCCATGCTGGAGGAGGCGGCGCTCTTCGCCGCTCCGGGCTTCGCCGGGGCTTTTCTCAAGGAGGGCAGGCTGCCGCCCGCGGGCGAGACGCGGCGCTCCCCGAAGCTTGCCGACACCCTCGAGCAGCTGGCCCATGCGGGCCTCGCCGATTTCTATCGCGGCGACGTGGGGCGCGAGATCGCCGCTGACCTTGAGCGCATCGGAAGCCCGATCACGCGCAAGGACATGGAGGCCTATCAGGCCCGCGTGGTGACGCCGCTCTCCGTCACGCTGAAGCATTCGACCGTCTACAACATGCCGCCGCCGAGCCAGGGCCTCGCCACGCTCCTCATCCTCGGCCTGTTCGGGCGGCTCGATGTCGGGCACGGCGAGACGCCGGAGCACCACCATGGCCTGATCGAGGCGGCGAAGCGCGCCTACGCCATCCGCGACCGGGTCGTCGCCGATCCGCGCGATCTCACCCTCGATCCGGCCTCCTTCCTCACGCCTGCCGTGTTCGAGAAGGAAGCGGCGATGATTGAGGCCCGCCGGGCCGCGCCCTCTCCGCCGCGGCCCGCCGACGGCGATACGATCTGGATGGGCTGCATCGACAAGGACGGGCTGGCGGTATCCTACATCCAGTCCGTCTATTGGGCCTTCGGCTCCGGCTGCGTTCTGCCGGCGACCGGCATTCACTGGCACAATCGCGGCTTGAGCTTCTCGCTCGATCCGAAGAGCCTGAGGGCCCTGGAGCCGGGAAAGAAGCCTTTCCATACCCTGACCCCGGGACTGGCCGTGTTCAACGACGGGCGCGTGCTCTCCTACGGCACCATGGGCGGCGACGGGCAGTCGCAGATCCTGGGGCAGATCTTCACGCGCTACGCCGATTTCGGCATGAGCCTCGCCGATGCCGTCGACGCGCCGCGCTGGATTTTCGGCAAGGCCTGGAAGGCCCCCGCCGCAACCCTGAGGGTTGAGGAGCGCTTCGATCCGGGCCTCCTGCGCGCTCTCTCGGGCTACGGCCATCCGGTCCAGGACATGGGCAGACCCTATTCGGACGCCATGGGGCATGCGGGCATGCTCGTGAGGCATCCCCGCAACGGGCGGGTCGAGGCCGTGCACGATCCGCGCTCGGATGGCGGCGCGCTGGGGCTTTGACGGCTCGCGCCGGGGTCAGCTCACGCCCATATAGCGTCCGGGCTTGTGATTGGTCGCGATGACGAGGTTGATCATCGTCGTCGCCAGGAGCGAGAGGCCGAACTGCTCCGGGTTCACCACGAACAGGGAGGCCAGCAGGATCATGCCGTCGACGGCGAACTGGACGTATCCGGCGCGCAGGCCGTAGCGCTCCTGGGCGTAGAGGGCCAGGATGTTGACGCCGCCGAGGCTCGTCCGGTGGCGGAACAGGATCAGGAGCCCCAATCCGACCAGCATGCCGCCGGCGACGGCCGCGTAGAGCGGCTCGAGATATTCGATGCCGACCCAGCGGGATGTGAGGTTCGTGAGGCCGGAGACCACGAGAACGGCCAGGAAGGTCCGGATCGTCAGTTTCCAGCCCATCCGCAGGATGGAGAGCGCATAGAAGGGCAGGTTCACGACCAGGAAGAGCGGCCCGAAATCGAAGCCGGTCGCGTATTGCAGCAGCAGGGCAAGCCCTGCCGTGCCTCCCGTCAGGAGCGTCGCCTTCGACAGGAGGGCGATGCCAAGGGCCACGATCAGGGTCCCCGTGAGCCCGGCGGCGATATCCTCGTGCAGGCGATGGGCATTCGTTGAAGACGTAATCGACGCGCTCACGTGCGACCTCCGAAGGATCGGTGCGCTATAGCGGCCCTTCGCAGGCGCAGCAACGCACGGGAAATCAGAAGCGCGCCGCTGGCATTGCCGGGAGCGCAACCCTCTCCAGGGGGCGTCCGGAGACGGCCCGCCGAAAGGAGGGAATGGCAGAGGATGGGACCGGGACGAAGTTTCATACGTTGACGTCCAAAGCTCCGCTTCAGGAGTGCCGGAGCGAGGCGAAAGGCGGGGCCGGGCCGGTCGATTGACCGAACCCGGTGATTATGTCAGCATTACTGACATAATTATAAGGCCAAGAAAAGAGCCTGGAGAACCGGCGGGCAGGGGCAGAGGGCTCCAAGGAGGAACGGCATGGCCGAAGGTCATGTGGCGCTTCGTAGCGTTACGCTGGACGACAAGTACGATCTCACCAAGGATCATGTGTTCATCACCGGCACCCAGGCCGTCATCCGCATGCTGCTGATGCAGCGCGAGCGGGACCGGCTGGCGGGCTTGAGCACGGCCGGCTTCGTGTCCGGCTATCGCGGCTCGCCCATCGGCGGCCTCGACCAGAATCTCTGGCGGGCCCGGAAATGGCTGGAGGCGTCGAACATCGTCTTCCAGCCCGGCCTCAACGAGGAGCTCGCGGCCACCGCCATCTGGGGCTCGCAGCAGGCCGAGATCCGCGGCGAGGGCAAGTATGACGGCGTGTTCGGCCTCTGGTACGGCAAGGGGCCGGGCGTCGACCGTTCCGGCGACGTGTTCCGCCACGCCAACATGGCGGGCTCTTCCACACATGGCGGCGTGCTCGCCCTGATGGGGGACGACCATACGGCGGAATCCTCCACGGTGGCCCACCAGTCCGAATTCCACTTCGTGGACGTGATGATGCCGATCCTGAACCCGGCGGGCGTTCAGGAAATTCTCGATTACGGCCTCTACGGCTACGCCATGAGCCGCTTCTGCGGCACCTGGGTGGCCTTCAAATGCGTGAAGGACAACATCGAATCCACCGCCTCCGTCGACGGGTCCCTCGACCGGGTGAAGATCGTCCTGCCCGATGATTTCGTGATGCCTCCCGGAGGGCTCAACATCCGCAGCCGCGACGGCGTGCTCGACCAGGAGGCGCGGCTCCAGGATTTCAAGCGCGACGCCATGCTGGCGTTCGTTCGCGCCAACAACCTCAACCGCATCGTCCTGTCCGGAGGGCGCAACCCGAAGATCGGCGTGATCACCGTCGGCAAGTCCTATCTCGACGTGCGCCAGGCCCTGGACGAGCTCGGCCTCGACGAGGTGAAGGCGAACGACATGGGCCTTCGCCTCTACAAGGTGGCCTGTCCCTGGCCGCTGTCTCAAGCCGAGCTCCTGGACTTCGCGCAAGGGTTGGACAAGGTCATCGTGGTCGAGGAGAAGCGCTCGCTGATCGAGGTGCAGCTGCGCGAGGAGCTTTACGGCACCGCCAACCAGCCGCTCTGCATCGGCAAGAAGGACGAGGCCGGGAACTGGCTCTTCCCCGTCAAGGGCCCGCTCGATCCCAACGACATCGCCATCGTGATCGGCGAACGGCTGCTCGCCTACCACAACAACGACGACCTGCGCGGCCGCGTGGCGCGGCTTCGCCATGCGCAGGACGTGCTCAAGGTCACCGGCGACGTGGCGACCCGCGTGCCGCATTTCTGCTCCGGCTGCCCGCACAACAGCTCCACCAGGGTGCCCGAGGGCATGCGCGCCTATGCGGGCATCGGCTGCCATTACATGGTGCAGTGGATGGACCGCTCGACGGAAGGCTTCACGCAGATGGGCGGCGAGGGCGCGAACTGGATCGGCGAGGCGCCGTTCTCCAAGCGCGGGCACGTGTTCCAGAACCTGGGCGACGGCACCTACAACCATTCCGGCGTCCTGGCCCTGCGCTGGTCCATCGCGACCCGGACCACCGTCACCTACAAGATCCTCTTCAACGACGCGGTCGCCATGACCGGCGGCCAGAAGCACGAGGGAGGACTCACCGTCGATAGGATCGCCCGCCAGGTGCGGGAGGAAGGCGTGGAGCGCATCGCGCTCGTGACCGACGAGCCGCACAAATACCCGAAGGACATCCGCTGGCCGTCCAGCATGACCATTCACCACCGGGACGAGCTGGACGCCGTGCAGCGCGAGCTTGCCGGGGTCTCCGGCGTCAGCGTGATGATCTACGACCAGACCTGCGCCTCCGAGAAGCGCCGCCGGCGCAAGCGCGGCGAGTATCCGGACCCGGACAAGCGCGTGATCATCAACGATCTCGTCTGCGAGGCCTGCGGCGACTGCTCCGTGCAGTCGAACTGCGTGGCCGTGCAGCCCGTCGAGACCGAGTTCGGCCGCAAGCGCCAGATCGACCAGTCGAACTGCAACAAGGACTTCTCCTGCGTGAAGGGCTTCTGCCCGTCCTTCGTGACGGTGCACGGGGCCAAGGTGAGGAAGGCCGCGCCCGAGACAATCGCCACGGACGGCACGACGTTCGCGCCGCTGCCCGATCCGGTGCTTCCCGCCATCGACCGCACCTTCAACGTCATCGTGACGGGCGTGGGCGGCACGGGCGTCGTCACCATCGGGGCGATCCTCGGCATGGCGGCGCATCTCGAGGGCAAGGGCCTCGGCATGATCGACATGGCGGGCCTCGCTCAGAAGGGCGGCGCGGTCTACAGCCACGTGCGGCTCGCCAACAGCCAGGAGGATATCCACGCTATCCGCGTGAGCGCGGATTCGGCCCATCTCGTTCTGGGCTGCGACCTCGTGGTGACGGGCACCAAGAAGGTGCTCGCCTCCGTCAAGCAGGGGCAGACGGCGCTCGTGGTGAACACCGCCGAGGTGATGCCCGGTGAGTTCACGCGCAACGCCGATTTCTCCCTGCCCACCGAGCGCCTGAAGCGCGCGATCAAGGGCGCCGCGGGCGATGACGGCGTTGCCTTCGTGGATGCGACGGCGATTGCCACCGCGCTTCTCGGCAATGCGATCGCGGCCAACATGTTCATGCTGGGCTATGCCTATCAGGCCGGGCATGTGCCGCTGTCGGCCGCCGCCATCGAGAAGGCTATCGCGCTCAACGGCGAGGCGGTGGCGATGAATCTCTCCGCCTTCGCCTGGGGCCGCCGCGCGGCCGCCGAGCCGGAGCTGATTGCCGGAATGATGAGCGGGCTCAAGGCACCGACGGAATCGCGCAAGCTCTCGGAGACGCTGGACGAGGTGATCGCCCGCCGCCAGGACTTCCTGTCCGAATATCAGAGCAGGCGCTACGGCAGGCGCTACCGCACGCTCGTGGAGCGCGTGCGCGAGGCGGAGGCGAAGGTCGTGCCGGGCTCCACCGCTCTCACCGAGGCGGTGGCGCGCTCGCTCTTCAAGCTCATGGCCTACAAGGACGAGTACGAAGTCGCCCGCCTCTACACGAACGGCCATTTCGAACGGCAGGTCGCCGCGGCTTTCGAAGGTGAGAACCTGCGCTACGAGTTCCATCTCGCACCGCCCCTGCTGGCGCGCAAGGATCCGGTCACGGGCCTGCCCCGCAAGATGAGCTTCGGCCCCTGGATGCTGAAGGCCATGGGCGCTCTGGCGAAATTCAGGGCGTTGCGCGGCACGCCGCTCGACGTCTTCGGCTATACGCAGGAGCGCCGCACGGAACGCCGGCTCATTCGTGAATTCGAGGAGCGGATCGAGGAGATCCTGGGCCATCTCGACGCGGACAATCATGCAACCGCAATCGGCCTCGCCGACATCCCGCAGAAGATCCGTGGCTTCGGTCACGTCAAGGAGCGGAACCTCAAGGCTGCAAAGGCGGAGGAGGCGGACCTGCTGGCCAAGTTCCACGCCGGGTCGCTGCGGCCGCTGCCGATCGCGGCCGAATAGCAGAGGCTGCTCCGGCGGGCGGCCGGTTCGGGCGTTCCCGGAACATCGCGACCGCCTGCGTCTTGACGGCGCAGGCGGTTCACGAGGGAGGGACGCGATGGGGATTCGATTCCGGTGGTCGGGCTATCTGCTGGGATTCTCACTCGGAGGATTCTTCGACGGGATCCTGCTGCACCAGATCCTGCAATGGCATCATCTTCTGAGCGCCATCGATGCCGATGACGTGCGGTTCCAGGTCGCCGCCGACGGATATTTCCATGCGCTGATGTATGTGATCGCGGGGATCGGCCTCTGGATGCTCGCGACATCGAGGCAGGTTTCTCCCCGCCTGCTGCTGGCCGATGCGCTGATCGGGTTCGGCGTCTGGCACGTGGTGGACGGCCTCCTGTCCCATTGGCTTCTCGGCATCCATCGCATTCGGATGGACAGCGGCAATCCGCTCTTGTGGGATCTCCTGTGGCTCGCCGTCTTCGGCCTCGTCCCGCTGGTGGTGGGCGTGCTGATGCGGCGCGGGGTCGGGGGAGACAGCCCCCGTCAGTCGGCCGGCGCGGCTCGCGTGCTGATGGCGCTCCTCACGGCGGCGGCAGGTTTCCAGGCCATGCGGCCTCAGGAGAACGGTTTCACGGCCGTTCTCTTCGCACCGGGAACAGGGCAGGCCGAGATCATGAGGGCCGTCGTCTCCGTCGACGGCCAGATGGTCTGGAGCGACCGGACCGGGGAACTGGTGGTGATGCGCCTTGCTGGTGAAACATCGGCATGGCGGCTGTTTCGCCAAGGCGCCATCCTGGTGAGCGGCGGCGGCCTGCCGCCCGGATGCTTCACCAACCTGCGCAGCTAGGCGGTCTTCGGTCCCGCGATCGGGCGGTGCCCTTGTGCCATGGGCCTCGTCGCCGGCACGAGGCCGGTGACGAGGGGGGAGGGGCGGAGCCTTAGGCCTGGCTTGCTTCGACGAAGCTCCTGGCGACCTTCGGCACGTTCTCCTCGTTGAGGCCTGCCACGCACATGCGTCCCGATCCCACGAGATAGACGCCGTCCTTCTCGCGCATGTCACGGACCTGCTGCGCATTCAGGCCCGTGAAGCTGAACATGCCGCGCTGGCTCAGCAGGAAATCCACGTTCACTTCGTTCGACAGGGCGCGGATCTCCTTCGCGAGGAGCTTGCGCATGGCATCCATTCGGACGCGCATCCCGTCGACCTCTCGGATCCATTGCGCGCGCAGCTCGTCGTCGCCGAGCACCGTCGCCACGAGAAGGCCACCCGTCATCGGCGGGCTCGAATAGCTGCGGCGCACGGCGAGCTTCAATTGCCCCAGGATTCGCTCGGCCTCGTCCGCATCGCGGCAGACGACGCTCAGGCCGCCGCAGCGCTCGCCGTAAAGCGAGAAGTTCTTCGAAAAGGAATTGGCCACGAGGCAGCTCGCCCGCTCCGCGAAGCGGCGCACGAAGGCGGCATCCGCCTCGACGCTGGTGCCGAAGCCCTGATAGGCCATGTCGAACACTACGATGTGGCCCTTGGCGACGAGCACGTCGGTGACGGCCGCCTGCTGCTCCTCGCTCAGGTCGACGCCGGTCGGGTTATGGCAGACGGGCTGAAGAACCACGATGGAGCCCGATTCGGCGGCCTTCAGCGCCTCGACCATGCCGCTGAAATCGACCGACCTGTTGGTGCGGTCCCAGTACGGATAGGTCGTGGTCTTGAAGCCGGCCCGCTGGAACAGGCCGTGATGGTTCTCCCAGGTCGGGTCGCTGACGAGAACCGCGCGGCCGGGAGTGTGCTTGGCCAGGAAGTCGGCCGCGATGCCGACGGCACCCGTGCCGCCCAGCGTCTGGATCGTCGCGATGCGCTTCTCGGCCCGGGCCGTGTGCCCGTCGCCGAAGACGAGCTTCTGCACGCCTTCGCGATAGGCCGGGTGGCCCTCCATGGGAAGATAGGGCCGTTCGGCGAAGCCGATGCGCTCATGGGCCGTCCGGACCGACGACAGGACCGGGATGCGGCCCTTCTCGTCCGTGTAGACGCCGATGCTGAGATTGACCTTCTCGGCGCGCGGATCAGCCTTGAAGCTGTCGTTGAGGGACAAGATCGGGTCGCCCGCGAAGGGCTCGACATGTCCAAACAGTGATTCCGTCATGCTGGTCTCCAGAAGTGTCGCGGCCGTTTTTCCGCGAGAGACCTACTCCCCAGCCGGTGTCCCGACAAGGCTCTTCATGGCGAGGGCCTTATGGACCGGTCAGGGATCCAGCCGCCAATCGATCGGCTCCAGGCCCTTTTCCATCAGCCAGGCATTGGCGCGGCTGAAGGGGCGCGTGCCCCTGAAATCGTTCAGCCGGTTGAGCGGGGAGGGGTGCCCCGTCTCGATCACCAGATGCCTGGCCCGGTCGACGAGGGCCGCTCGCTTGCGGGCCGGCCCGCCCCAGAGCAGGAAGGTGACGGCGGGCCGTTGCGCGGAAATGGCCGCGATGGCCTCATCGACCAGCTCCGACCAGCCGAACTTCATGTGCGCGCCCGACTTCCCGGCTTCGACCGTCAGCGCCGTGTTGATGAGCAGCACGCCCTGGCGGGCCCATTTCGAGAGGTCTCCGGAGGCTGGCATGGGCACGTCCAGATCCTCGGCCATTTCGCGCAGGATCGTCCTCAAGGAGGCAGGCAGCCGCCGGGAGCCGCGATAGGAGAAGGCGAGGCCGTGGGAATCGCCGGGGGTCGGGTAGGGATCCTGACCCAGGATGACGACCTTGACCGTGTCGAGCGGCGTCAGCGTCATGCTGGTAAAGACCGCATCGGGCGGCGGAAGCACCTGGCCGCCGCCGGCGATCACCGCGTCGACCTTCGCGGCCACCTGGTCGGCGCGCCCATCCCGGAAGAAGGGAAGGGCCAGCCAGGACGCGGCCGGCCTGCTGCTACGGAATTCTGCGAGGGCTTGGCTGATGGGACCTGTCATGGGGGCCGGGCCTGGAGAAGGGGCAGTCGCGCTGCGTTGCGAAATCTCTAGACGACATCGATGAAAATGGCATCACCCCATGCCGGGCTTCGAGGCGCGGGAGTCATCGACAGGATGTTGCTTCTGTGACACGCTCACGGCCTAGGCTCCCAGTCCAATGCCATGGGCGCCGCCCGATATGAGGACCTGTGATGATGTCGAACTGCCGACCCTCCGCTGCCCTGCGCGCTGGTTTCCTTGGATTGTCCCTGCTCCTGTCCGGCACCGCCCTCGCGCAGGAGGCCGTGACCCTCCGCTTCGTCCAGACCAACGATATCGACCGCATGAGCCCCGAGAAGGGCCGCGGCGGCTTCGCGAAGCTCGCCGCGGTGATCAAGGAGGAGCGCGCGAAGGGCAACGCCTTCTTCATCCATTCGGGCGACACCATCTCGCCGTCGCTCCTGTCGGGCTTCGACAAGGGCGCGCACGTCATCGACATCCTGAACCATATGGGCGTCGACGCCATGGTGCCCGGCAATCACGAGTTCGACCTCGGTCCCGATGCCTTCCGGGCCCGCATGGCGGAGGCCAAATTCGACGTGCTGGCCACCAACATCATCGACGGCAACGGCCTGCCGGCCCACACCAAGCCCGACAAGATGATCGAGGTGCAGGGAATCAAGATCGGCCTGTTCGGCCTCACCACGGAGGAGACGCCCATCGCGTCGAGCCCCGGCGACATCAAGTTCGCCTCCACCATCGACACCGCGCGCGCCAAGGCCAAGGAGCTGCGCGAGAAGGGGGCCGACATCGTGGTGGCCGTCGCCCACACCCCCCTCGAGGTGGACATGATCGTCGCCCGCTCCGCCAATGTCGACGTGCTCCTCAGCGGCCACGACGAGCATCTTCTGGCCTTCTACGACGGCAAGGTGGTTGTCTCGGAGTCGGAATCGCAGGGCAACTACATCAACGTGGTCGAGCTGGCCGTCACCAAGGCTACCAAGGAGGGCAAGACCAGCGTCACCTGGACGCCGAATTTCCGCATCGTGGACAGCGCCACCGTGAAGCCCGATCCGGAGATCGAGGCGGTGGTGAAGGGCTACGAGGACAAGCTCTCCAAGGAGCTCGACGTGGAGATTGGCGTGACGGAGACGCCCCTCGACAGCCGTCGCGCCACGGTTCGCGGCGGCGAGGCGGCCATCGGCAACCTGATCGCCGACGCGCTCAAAAGCTCCGTGGGGGCCGATGTGGCCATCACCAATGGCGGCGGCATCCGGGCGGACAAGCAATACGAGGCCGGCCGCAAGCTGACGCGCCGCGACATCCTGGCCGAGATGCCCTTCGGCAACACCACCGTGCTGCTCGAGCTGAAGGGCGAGCAGATCAAGGCGGCGCTGGAGAACGGCGTGAGCCAGGTGCGTGAACTGGGCGGCCGGTTCCCGCAGGTCTCCGGCATCGTGGCCGAGGTCGACCTGAAGGAGCCGGTGGGCAGCCGCGTGAAGTCGGTGAAGATCAACGGCGAGCCGCTCGATCCGGCCAAGACCTACCGGCTCGCCACCAACGACTTCATGGCGCGCGGCGGCGACGGCTACCGTGTGTTCACGGAGGTCAAGCCCCTCATCGACGTCTCGGCAAGCCAGCTCATGGCGAGCCAGGTGATCGACTATGTGGCCAAGGCCGGGACGGTTGCGCCCAAGGTCGAGGGACGCATCGTCCTGCGCTGATTCTGCCGGATAAGGCGCGTGCCGGGGCCCGACGGGCCCCGGAGCCGATTTTTTCAAGGGGAGGGAGCGATAATTTACCTCTCCATCTCTCACCGGCGCTGTGTCATGGTTGCCCGCTCGAAGCGAATCGTAGCACCAACACGACCGGCTCATTGCAGTTGTTATCGCGACCAGAGCACTCAACCTTGTCCGTCAAGCGCCGCCGCCAGAGTCTGGCGCGGGGTCGCTTGACCCTGATCATGGGCCTCCTCGGCGTTGGGTTCATCCTCCTCACCTTCGGCTACATCGCCTGGGAGCAGCGCAGCCGCCTGATCCAGCGCAATGAAGAGGACATCGCCAGCAATGCCTATTTCCTGGCGGATCACACGGCCCGCCTTCTCGAGGTCACCGACCTGACCCTGAAGCAACTCGCGATGCAGTTCGAGGGAGTCGACTGGGACCTGATCGAGACTTCCAGGCCCCGCTGGAAACATCTCGTCTCCGTCAAGGAAAGCCTGCCCTACTTCGACAATCTCTGGCTCAACGACTCGACCGGCCGCCTGCGCCTGACGACCGCGCAGTTCCCGGCGCCGCCCTCGAACGTGGCGGACAGGGATGCCTTCAAAACGCAGGTCCAGTCCGGGCAAGGGCTTTTCGTGGGCGAGCCGATCATCGGGCGGGTGACCAGGCAGCCGACCTTCATGATCAGCCGCCGCCTCGACGGCCCGAACGCCACCTTCCAGGGCATCGTCTCGGCCACCGTGGCGCTGTCCTATTTCGAAACCTACTGGGGCAAGCTCCGCCTGCCGAAAGGCAACCGCGTCACGCTGCTGCGCGCCGCGGACGGCGCGGTCATCGCGCAGTTACCCCTGCCCGCGGACGGCCTGTCGTTCGATCCCATCGACAAGGTTGCGCTCGACCGGGCGATCGAGCGCAACCGCACCGCCGGAATCTATCGCTTTCGTATCGGCCAGGAGAGGCGGACCGGCGCCTATCGCCGGGTCGGGGACATGCCGCTCTACATCAGCGTCAGCATCCCGGACGATGCCTATTGGGTTCCCTGGACCGTCCAGATGAAGCTCTACGGCGCCTTCGCGCTGATCGCGCTCCTGGCCCTTGCGGCGCTCACCTCCCTGGCGGCGCAGCAGTTCCGGGAGCAGGCCGCCAACGAAGCCTTCCTGCATAAGGAGGTGGCGCTCCGCACCAGCGAATTGCAGGCGGAGACGGCGGCGCTCGAGGTGTTGAACCGGACCGGCCGGGCGCTCGCGGCCGAACTCGACGTGGACCGTCTCGTCGAGAACGTCGTCGAGGCGGCGGTGCTTCTCACCGGCGCGCAGGCCGGCGCCTATTTCGCGAATCGCCGGGACGCCGTCGGAGACGAGACGCGGAGGGAGGATTACGGCCTCTACACGTCGGGAGGGACCCGCACGGCCTTTACGAAGCTGCCCAGCGACAGGATCTGCAGGACCGTCTTCGAGCAGGGCAGGGTCCTGCGGTTCGACGACATCGGCGAGGATCCGGATTTCGGCGCATCGGCCGACGAGCCGCACGCCCGGGACGGCGCCCGGATCCGCAGCGTCATGGCGGTTCCGGTCTCTTCGCGAAGCGGGCAGATCCAAGGGTTGCTGCTCTTCGCTCATGAGCGGGCCGGAGCGTTCACGGAGCGCGCCGAGCGCCTCGTGACGGGCCTCGCCACGCAGGCCGCCATCGCGCTCGAAAACGGGCGCCTCTACAGCGAGGCGCAGCATGAGATCGAGGAGCGCAAGCAGGCCCAGAACCAGCAATCCTTCCTGATCCGCGAGCTGCACCACCGGGTGAAGAACACTCTGGCGACCGTGCAGGCCGTCGTCGGGGCCACGGCGCGTTCGACATCGAATATCGACGACTTCTACAAGGCCTTCGTGGGGCGCATCGTCTCGTTGGCCAACACCCATTCCCTGCTCACGGAGGCCTTGTGGCAGACTGCGCCCCTGCGCGACATCCTGGACAAGGAACTGAGGCCTTATAACGATGCGAAGGGAGGGCGGGTCACCCTCGACGGTCCCGCGGTGGAGCTGCCCTCGGAGATCGCGGTTCCCATCGGCATGGCCATCCACGAGCTGACCACGAACGCCGCCAAATATGGGGCGCTTTCGATGCGCAGCGGCAGGGTGTCCGTGACATGGGACGTGCACGAGGAGGACGGCGAGAAGCGGCTCACGATGATCTGGCAGGAGCAGGGCGGGCCCAGCGTCTCGCTGCCGGAGCGACAGGGCTTCGGCTCGCGCCTGCTGCACCGCGTTCTGACGACACAGCTCAATGCCAAGGTAGAAGTCGATTACGATCCCGCCGGCCTGCGTGTCGCCATCGATGCGCCGCTCAAGGCCACGGCGAACCTGAGCCCGCCGATCTGAGCGTGGCCTTGAGCCACGTCAATGTGAGACAGAACGCATTGGCTTAACGAAGAAAAAGCCACTATCTAGGGCCCATTCCGGGCGGGATCCGCCTTGAGAACCGCTGCCAAAGGGCTTTGATCGATGAATGAACGTATGAGCATGACCGAAACGAGCCGGGGCCTGCGCCCCGTGGACCACCCGCCCGTGAAGGCGGGGCGGATCGGCGTGCTTCTGATGAACCTCGGAACGCCGGAGGGCACCACCTATTGGCCCATGCGGCGCTACCTGAAGGAGTTTCTCTCCGACCGCCGCGTGATCGAGACGCCGCGCCTGCTCTGGTGGCCGATCCTCAACCTGATCATCCTCACCAAGCGTCCCAGCGCGAAGGGCCGGGACTACGCGACGATCTGGAACAACGAGCTCGATGAGGGCCCGCTCAAGACCATCACCCGCAACCAGGCCGAGAAGGTGACGGCGCACCTGAAGAGCATCGCGGGCGACAGGATCACCGTCGATTGGGCGATGCGCTACGGCAAGCCCGAGGTGCGCGAGCGCATCCAGGCGCTGCTCGACCAGGGCTGCGACCGCATCCTGCTCGTGCCGCTCTATCCGCAATATGCCGCCGCGACCTCCGCCACCGCCTGCGACCAGGCCTTCCGGGCCCTCATGGACATGCGCTGGCAGCCGACGGTGCGCGTCTCGCCGCCCTATCACGACGACCCGGTCTATATCGAATCCCTCGTGTCCTCGATGAAGCAGGAGCTCGCCAAGCTCACCTTCGAGCCCGAGGTGATCCTGGTCTCCTTCCATGGGGTGCCGAAGGAATACCTGCTCAAGGGCGATCCCTATCACTGCCATTGCGTGAAGACCTGGCGCCTGATGCGCGAAGCCTTCGGCTGGCCCGAGGACAGGTTCCGCATGAGCTTCCAGTCGCGCTTCGGCACCGCGGAATGGCTCCAGCCCTATACGGACAAGACCGTGGAGGCCCTGGCGAAGAGCGGCGTGAAGCGCATGGCCATCGTGGCGCCCGGTTTCTCGGCCGATTGCCTCGAGACGCTGGAGGAGCTCAACGGCGAGAACCGCGAGATCTTCATGCACAATGGCGGCCAGGAATTCGCCTATCTGCCCTGCCTCAACGACAGCGACGAGGGCATGCGGGTGATCAACCACATCGTGGAGCGTGAGCTCCAGGGCTGGATCTAGCGAGCCAGACCTCAGGGGCGGGGCGACGCCCGGCCGGGCGCTCGTGATCAATCGACAAGGCCGACGCGGATGCGCCGGTTCTGCTTGCCCTTGTTGTCGACCTTCAGAATGCGGACGCGGCGCGCCTGGCCCGTGGAGGCGAGATGCGTTCCACCGCAGGCCTGCCGGTCGAGTCCTGTGATCTCCACGATCCGCACCGAGCCATCCTCCTGCGGCGGAGGCGAGACGGATTTGCTGCGGAACATGCCCGGCTGCTTCTCCGCTTCCGTCCAGGGCATGGAGAAGGCGCGGACCGCGAGGTCCTGGCGGATCACGTCGTTGACGGGGCCATCCAGCGACCGCAGCCAATCGGGATAGACCCCCGGCATGTCGAAATCGACCCGGAAGGTGCCGTCCGCCGCCAGTTGCGCGCCCGTCAGCAGCGCGCCGCCGAAATCCCGGTAGACGATGCTGTTGAGCACATGCGCGAGCGTGTGCAGCTCACACATGAGCCGGCGAAACTCCGGCTCGACCTTTGCCCGCACGTATCCATGGACCGTGACCGGCTCGGAAAGGACATGCCAGAGCCCGTCGGGAGCGGGTTCGAGCCTCTCGACCTCCAGGACACCGCCGGACCATTCGAGAATACCTCTGTCGGCGAGCTGTCCCCCGCCGCCCGGAAAGAAGGGCGACTGCCCCAGCAGGACCGCGCCGGGCCGCGTATCGAGCACGGTGGTTTCCAGTTCGAGCTGATCGGGATGATCCTGGCAAAAGTAGCGCGGCATCGCATGGTCTTCGGAAATGGGGGGACAGAATAGCAGCTTGTTCGACGCCCTCTAGGAGTTTCTGCCCCCATCGGCTAGCCTGAGGGCTCTGATACTCCGTTGCCTGGGGGAATGAATGCTGGGTGGTTTTGATATCTTCGTGATCGTTCTCGTGCTCGTCGTCGTGGTGACGATCGCGATGGGCGTGAGAACGGTGCCGCAGGGCTATGCCTATACGGTGGAGCGCTTCGGCCGCTATTCGCGCACGCTCACCCCGGGCCTTGGGTTGATCGTGCCCTATATCGACCAGATCGGGAAGAAGGTGAATGTCATGGAGCAGGTGCTCGACATTCCCAGCCAGGAGGCGTTCACCCGGGACAATGCGGGCGTCACCATCGATGCGGTTGCGTTCTTCCAGGTGCTCGACGCGGCGCGCGCCTCCTACGAGGTGGCGGATCTCAACCAGGCTCTCATGGTGCTGACCATGACCAATATCCGCACCGTGGTGGGCTCCATGGACCTCGACCAGCTTCTGTCGCATCGCGACGAGATCAACGAGCGGCTGCTGAGCGTCGTCGATGCCGCGGCCTCGCCCTGGGGCGCCAAGGTCACTCGCGTGGAAATCCGCGACATCGTTCCGCCGCAGGATCTCGCCGGCGCGATGGCGCGGCAGATGAAGGCCGAGCGGGAGAAGCGCGCCGCCGTTCTCGAAGCCGAGGGCCTGCGGCAGGCCGAAATCCTGCGCGCCGAGGGCGAGAAGCAGGCGCTCATCCTTTCGGCCGAGGGCCGCAAGGAGGCGGCCTTCCGTGATGCGGAGGCGCGCGAGCGTCTGGCCGAGGCGGAAGCGAAGGCCACCGGCATGGTGAGCGAGGCGATCACGCGCGGCGACCTGAACGCCGCCAACTTCATCGTGGCGGAGAAATACATCGACGCCATCCGCAGCCTCGCCTCGGCGCCGAACCAGAAGGTGGTGATCGTGCCCATCGAGGCGGCCGGCCTCGCCGGCACCCTCGGCGGCATAGCGGAACTCACCAGGTCCGTGTTCGGCAATGACGGGAGCGCAGCCGCTGCGAAATCCGCGCGCAGCGTGCCGGCCGTCACGAGGGGAGCCGAGCGTTCATGATCCGCGATGCCTTCATCAGCCTCGGCGCCTGGAGCTGGATCATTCTCGGGCTCGTGCTGATGGGCATCGAGCTCGTCGCGCCGGGCATCTTCTTCCTGTGGCTGGGCCTTGCTGCCATCGCGACGGGCCTGCTCGACGCGGCGCTCGATCTCTCGTGGCAGAGCGCCTCCATCGCCTTCGCGCTGCTCTCGGTCGCGGCGGTGGTCCTGGGCCGCTTCGTCACCCGCTCCCGGGATCAGGCCGAGACGCCTGCGTCCCAACTCAATCAGCGCGGGCAGGCGCTCGTCGGCCAGGTGTTCATGCTTGAAACGCCGATCAAGGATGGCGAGGGGCGCATCCGGGTGGGAGACAGCTCGTGGCGTGTCACGGGCGCCGACCGATTCAAGGGGGCGAAGGTCCGCGTCGTGCGCGTGGAAGGTTCGACCCTGGTGGTGGACGATCCTTGAACCGTCAGGAGCGCAAAGCATGACATTGAGGCTCTATGCCCATCCCTTCTCGTCCTACTGCCAGAAGGTTCTGATCGCGCTCTACGAGAGCGGCACGCCCTTCGAGTTCCGCATGCTCGGCGACGAGCCCGCGAATGCGGAGCTGGCATCCCTCTGGCCGCTCAAGCGCTTTCCGGTCCTCGTCGATGGTGAGCGCACCGTCGTCGAGGCGAGCATCATCATTGAGTATCTGGGGCTCTTCCATCCCGGGCCCGTCAGGCTCGTGCCGGACGATCCGCGCGCGGCTCTCGACGTGCGGATGATGGATCGCTTCTTCGACAATTACGTCATGACGCCGATGCAGAGGATCGTGGCCGATCACATGCGCGCGGAGGTGGATCGCGATCCTCATGGCGTCGCGGAGGCGAGGAGGATGCTCGACACGGCCTATGCCTGGCTCGACTACACGATGGCCGGGCGCGAATGGGCGGCGGGCGACGGCTTCACCATGGCCGATTGCGCGGCAGCTCCGTCGCTGTTCTATGCCGACTGGGTTCATCCCATCGGCATGACCCATGCGAATGCCCGGGCCTACCGCGCGCGGCTGCTCGCGCGGCCGTCATTCGCCAGGGCCGTGGACGAGGCGCGTCCCTATCGCGCATTTTTCCCGCCCGGCGCTCCCGATCGCGACTGACGTAATGGGGATTGGGAGCGGCTTCCACTTGCGTGGGATCATCTCCGGTCTTCGCTCGTCGCATTTCGGCGGGCCCGCAAGGTCCGCGACGAACGATGCTCTCGTCCAAGGAGAAAGCATCGGATCGATTCCAAAAGTGCAAATCCGCTTTCCGCGTGCGATGCCTCAGGCAGCGCCGGCGCGCAGAAGATCGAGGTAATGCACGAGGCCGACGGGCCTGTCGTTCTCGATCACGATCAGCGCGGTGATGCGTGCGGTTTCCTCGATCTCGAGCGCGGTGGCGAGGAGCGCGTCCGGCGCGATGGTGCGCGGCGTGCGGGTCATGATGGCGGTCACCGGCAGGGTGCCGAGATCGGGGCGAAGGTTGCGGCGCAGGTCGCCGTCGGTGACGATGCCGGCGAGCGTGCCGTCCGGGTTCACCACGATGACCGAACCGAAGCCCTTGCGGCCGATCTCCTCGATCGCCTGATCCATGCGGGCCTCGATGCCGATGATCGGCAGGCGCTCGTTCCTGTGCATGATGTCGCGCACCAGCTTGAGGCGCGCTCCGAGCTTGCCGCCCGGATGGAACACGCGGAAATTCTCCGCCGTGAAGCCGCGCTTCTCGAGCAGCGCGATGGCGAGCGCATCGCCCAGAGCGAGCTGGATGGTGGTGGAGGTGGTGGGCGCGAGCCCGTTGGGGCAGGCCTCCTTGGCCTTGGGGAGCGCCAGGCAGATGTCGGCGGCTTGGCCCAGGGTCGAGTCCGCCTTCGAGGTGAAGGCGATCAGCGGCACCCGGAAGCGCTTGGCATAGCCGATGACGTCGGCAAGCTCGGCCGTCTCGCCGGACCAGGACAGGGCGAGGATCACGTCGTCGGCCTGCACCATGCCGAGGTCGCCGTGGCTGGCCTCGGCCGGATGCACGTAATAGGCGGGCGTGCCGGTCGACGCGAAGGTGGCGGCGATCTTTCGGCCCACATGGCCGGATTTGCCCATGCCGGTCACGATGACCCGCCCCTTGGCGGCTGCGATGGTCTCGACGGCGGCGCCGAACAGGGGGCCGAGCCCGTCGCCGATGGCCTCCATCAGCACGGTCAGGCCTTCACGCTCGGTTTCGAGGGTGCGAAGGGCCGAGGCGACAGCCTTATCGGGCGAAGCGGAGTGGGTCTGTGCAAGTGTCATGGCCGCCCTCTAGCATATCGGGGCGGCCACGCGGAACCCTGCCGCTCGGTTACTTTTGGCGCAGGAGCGCTTCGAGCTCCTGGCGGAAGGCGGGCCCGAGATCCTCGCGCTCCAGGGCATAGGCCACGTTGGCCATGAGAAAGCCGATCTTGGAGCCAGTGTCGTAGGTCGTGCCCTGGTATTTCATTCCGAAGAACTTCTGATCCTTCATCAGGCGGATCATGGAATCGGTGAGCTGGATCTCGTTGCCCGCGCCGCGCTCCTGGTTCGACAGCAGCTCGAAGATCTCGGGTTGAAGGATATAGCGGCCGGAAATGATGTAGTTGGACGGGGCCGTGCCCTTCGGGGGCTTCTCCACCATGCCGGTGATCTCGAAGGTCTGGCCGAATTCCTGGCCCACGGAGACGATGCCGTATTGGTGGGTCTGGTCCTCCGGCACCTCCTCCACGGCGATGATGTTGCCGCCGTGCTGATCATAGGCGGCAAGCATCTGCTCCATGGAGCCGCGGCTGAGCATGTCGGGGAGGAGCACGGCGAAAGGCTCGTCGCCCACGAGCTCGCGGGCGCACCACACGGCGTGCCCCAGCCCCAGGGGCTCCTGCTGGCGGGTGAAGCTCGTCTGGCCGGCTTTCGGCTGGTCCCTGGTCAGAAGCTCCAGCTCCTTCGTCTTCCCACGCGCCTCCAGGGTCTGGTTCAGCTCGTAGGCGATGTCGAAATGATCCTCGATCACCGCCTTGTTGCGGCCGGTGACGAAGATGAAATACTCGATCCCGGCGGCCCGGGCCTCATCCACCACATGCTGCACCACGGGGCGGTCCACCACGCACAGCATCTCCTTCGGCACCGCCTTGGTGGCGGGAAGGAAACGGGTGCCGAGACCGGCAACGGGAAGGACTGCTTTGCGAATGCGCTTCATCGATCGAGCCATGTTTGAGCAGGAAGAGAGGGAGGACAATCTAAGGCAGGACAGGGAAAAGAAAACCGTTCACCGTCAAGCTCAGGGCTCCTCTTAACGCCGGATGCGCCGTCTTGTTGCACCGGCCTGCTTCTTCCTTGGAGCCCTGGACCTGAATTGAAGCTGAAGCGTTTGGATTAAGCTTGCGGGACCGGATGACGAGGAGGACGGACATGGCGGTACTGGTGACGGGCGGTGCGGGGTATATCGGGAGCCACATGGTGCTCGAGCTGCTGGATGCGGGCGAGCAGGTGGTGGTTCTCGACAACCTGTCCACCGGGTTCCGCTGGGCGGTTCCTCCGGAGGCGACCCTCGTGGTCGGCGATGTGGGCGATCAGGCTCTGGTGGCCGAGGTCATCGAGGCGCACGGGATCGACAGCATCCTGCATTTCGCGGCCCGGATCGTCGTACCGGAATCGGTCACGGATCCGCTGGGCTATTACCTCAACAACACGGTGAAGACCCGGGCCCTCGTCGAGACGGCGGTGCGGGCCGGCATCAGGAACTTCGTCTTTTCCTCCACGGCGGCGGTCTACGGCGATCCCGATGCACCGCTCCTGCCCGAGGACATGCCGCTCGCGCCGATCAATCCTTATGGGCGCAGCAAGCTCATGAGCGAGTGGATGCTTCAGGACGCCCATAAGGCCCACGGCCTGCGCTATGCGATCCTGCGCTACTTCAATGTGGCCGGCGCAGACCCCAAGGGCCGCTCGGGCCAGTCGACGCCCCAGGCCACGCACCTCATCAAGGTGGCGGCCCAGGCGGCTTTGGGCCAGCGGCCGCATCTCGACGTGTTCGGCACGGATTACGAGACGCCCGACGGCACCTGCATCCGCGACTACATCCAGGTGAACGACCTCGCCCGCGCCCATCTGACGGCCCTGACATCCCTGCGAGAGGGCGGCGAGAGCGCGATCCTGAACTGCGGCTACGGCCACGGCGCCTCGGTTCTGGAGGTGACGGACATGGTCAAAAGGGTCTCCGGGGTCGATTTCGAGGTCCGGCTGAGCCCCCGCCGTCCGGGCGATCCGGCCCGACTCGTGGCCAAGGTCGACCGCATCCGCAATCTCGGCTGGCAGCCGCAGCATGACGATCTGGCGGAGATCGTCGAGCAGGCCCTGCGCTGGGAACGGGCCCTGGCGGAGCGCAGGGCCGCATAACCCCCCTCTATCAACCGGCTGTTAACTCTCTTAGTGTCGCATTGGCAGGACAACTTCTGCCCTGTCTCGTGAGCGACATTCATGGCCCTGCCGCTTCTCCCGCCGCGCCGCCTCTTCGGCGCTCTCCTTCTTGGCCTGTGCGCCACCTTTGGCGTGACGGGCCACGTGCGGCCCGCCCAGGCCCAGGAGGTCTCGGAGGCCGGGTTCGGGCGATTCGTGCAGGGCCTGTGGCCGGCCGCCAAGGCGCGGGGCGTGTCGCGCGCCACCTTCGAAGAGGCGTTCCGGGGAGTCGAGCCCGACCGCAAGATCATCGCGCTCACCCGCAAGCAATCCGAGTTCGTTCGTCCGATCTGGGATTACATCAACGGCGCCGTCACGGCACAGCGCCTCCAGCGCGGCCGCGAGATGGCGGCCGAATGGCCGAAGACCCTCACGGCCATCGAGAAGACCTATGGCGTCCCGCGCTCCGTGGTGCTCGGCGTCTGGGGCATGGAGACCAATTTCGGCAGCTTCACCGGCTCCATCTATGCGGTGCGGGCGCTCGCGACCCTCGCCTATACGGGCTACCGGGGGGATTTCTTCAAGGAGGAGCTGCTGATCGCGCTCCAGATCCTGGAAGAGGAGCATATCAGCCGGGACAAGATGCTCGGCTCCTGGGCGGGGGCGATGGGCCAGACCCAGTTCATGCCGTCGAGCTTCATGAAATATGCGGTCGACGGCAATCGGGACGGAGTGCGCGACATCTGGGGCTCGGTGCCGGACGCGATGGCCTCCACGGCCAATTACCTGCGTCAGCAGGGATGGGTGCCGGGCCTTCCCTGGGGCTTCGAGGTCAGGCTGCCGCCGCGCTTCGACTTCCGGTACCTGAAGCTGAACTTCGCCCAATGGCAGACCCTGGGCCTGCGCCGGGCCGACGGCGCCGCCATGCCGCGGGCCGGCGAGGCGACCCTGTTCCTTCCGGCCGGGGTCGGCGGGCCCGCCTTCCTGGTCACCAGGAATTACGACGTGATCAAGAGCTACAACTCGTCGGACGCCTATGCCATGGGGGTCGCCCATCTCGGGGACCGGATCATGGGCGGGCCGCCGATCCAGGGGGCCTGGCCCAAGGACCAGCCCCTGCTCGGCAAGGACGAGCGCGAGGAACTGCAGCAACGCCTCGCGCGGCTCGGCTACTACGAGGGCGAGGCCGACGGCAAGTTCGGCTCCAAGACCCGGGAGGCCGTGCGGAACTTCCAGCTCAGGCGAGGCTTGATTCCCGACGGCTATGCCGATTACGCGGTTTTGCGCGAATTGCGCGCAGCCCGCTGACAGGTCTGGTAAAAGCTCTATAAAATGGGTGGTCCGGACCAACGTGGAACCACCATGCGCCTGCTGACGATTCTTCGCCTGCTCGCCTTGAGCCTGCTCCTCTCCCTGGGAAGCGGAGAATCGGTCGTGGCGCAAGGATATTATTACCAGCCGCAACAGCAGCAACGGCCTTATCGTGACCCCCGGGCCTATCCGCCCGGCTACTATCCGGGAAAGCTCGTCCAGCCGGCGCAGCCCCAGCAGGGCTTCAGCCTGCGCCGTTTCTTCGGCGTTCCCGATGAGCCGCCGCCGCAGGCGCGAGCGCCGGTCGCCAAGCCGCGCAAGGCTCCTGCGCCCACGAATGTGGCGCGCCCGGAAAAGCCCAAGGTGAATCCCACCACCCACATCGTGGTCTTCGGCGATTCCCTGGCCGAGTTCGCGCGGCAGGGCCTCGACGCCGTCTATGCCGAGAACCAGGACGTCGCCGTCGTGGGGAAGATCAGGAGCGGCAGCAACCTCGTGCGCAGCGACCCGGCGGATTGGCCGAACTTTATCAAGTCGACTCTCGATTCCGGCCAGAAGGCGACCGTCGCCGTCGTCATGCTGGGCCTGAGCGACCGCCAGGGCCTGCAGGAGGGTGAAGAGCGGGTCGAATTTCTTTCCGACCGCTGGAAGGACCTCTACGGGAATAGGATCGACGGGATCCTGGCCGCTTTCAAGGAGCGCAACCTTCCGGTCGTATGGATCGGCCTGCCGCCCATGAAGAGCAGCAAGCTGTCCGAGGACCTCCTGGCGATGAACGCCATCTATCAGGAGAGCGTGCAGCGCTCCGGCGAGGCTTTCGTGGACATCTTCCCGGGCTTCGTGGATGACGAGAACCGCTATGCCTCGACCGGTCCCGACGTGGACGGCGAGCCCGCGCGCCTGCGCACCGGCGACGGCGTGTCCTTCACCAGGGCGGGTGCGCGCAAGATCGCGTTTTTCGCCGACGTGGAGATCAAGAAGATCCTGGAAGCGATCCGCACCGGCGCCCCGGCCCCGGTGGCAACCGGCTCGACGGATGGACAGAACATCGAAGCCGCCCTTCCGGCGCCGCCCGAGGCCGCGGCTCCGGTTTCACTCCCCGCTAAGCCGATCGTCGGCCCCGTGCTGCCTCTGACGCGCCAGGACGTGGCACCGGGAGGCTCCCTCGTGTCGGGTCCCCCGAAGCTCAGCGGCGATCATGCCTATCCCGTGCAGCGCGCGCTGCGAAACGGGATCGCGCCGGGCTTCCGTCCCGGCCGCGCGGACGATTTCCGCTGGCCGAAATCCTGACGAAGACGCCAGGACGCAAAAAGGCGGCCGATCCGGGATCGGCCGCCTTTTTCTTGACTTCGGGCCTGACGGTCAGACCGGCAGATCGCTCGATCCCATCAGGTAGGTGTCGATGGCGCGTGCGGCCTGGCGGCCTTCACGGATCGCCCAGACCACGAGGGACTGGCCGCGGCGCATGTCGCCGGCCACGAAGACCTTGTCGTTCGAGGTCCTGTAGCTCCTGTCGTCCGCCGCCACGTTGCCGCGCCGGTCCAGGGCGACGCCCGATTCCTCCAGGAGGCCTTCCTTCACGGAGCCCGCGAAGCCGATGGCGATGAAGACGAGGTCGGCCTTGAGCGTGAACTCGGTGCCGGGAATGGGCTGGCGCTTCTCGTCGACGCGGGCGCATTGCACCCCGGTCGCCTGACCCTTCTTGCCGACGATGCCCAGCGTCGCGGCCTGGAACTCGCGCTCAGCGCCTTCGGCCTGCGAGGAGGAGGTGCGCATCTTCGTGGGCCAATAGGGCCATACGGTCAGCTTGTCCTCGCGCTCCGGAGGCTTGGGACGGATGTCGAGCTGCGTGACGGACAACGCGCCCTGGCGGAACGCGGTGCCGACGCAGTCGGAGGCCGTGTCGCCGCCGCCAATGACGATAACATGCTTGCCGCCCGCGAGGATCGGCTCGTCGGCGACCTCTTCGCCCCCGACGCGCTTGTTGGACTGGGTGAGATAGGGCATCGCGTAATGGACGCCCTTCAGGTCCTGTCCCGGCAGGTTGGGATTGCGCGGGTCTTCCGCGCCGCCCGCGAAGAGCACCGCGTCGTATTCGTTGTGGAGCGAGGCGAAGCTGCGGTCCACGCCGACATTGACGCCGCAATGGAAGGTGACGCCCTCGGCCTCCATCTGCTTCACGCGACGGTCGATGTGGTATTTCTCCATCTTAAAGTCAGGGATACCGTAGCGCAGCAGGCCGCCAGGCCTCGCCTGACGCTCGAACACATGCACGTCGTGACCCGCCCGGGCGAGCTGCTGGGCCGCGGCGAGGCCCGCGGGGCCGGAGCCGATGACGGCGACCCGCTTGCCGGTCGAGACCTCCGCGGGCTCGGGCTTGATGAAGCCCATCTCCCACGCCTTGTCGGCGATGGCCTGCTCGATGGTCTTGATGGTGACCGGCTGGTTTTCGAGGTTGAGCGTGCAGGCTTCCTCGCACGGAGCCGGGCAGATGCGGCCCGTGAACTCGGGAAAGTTGTTGGTGGTGTGGAGGTTGGCTGCCGCCTCCTCCCAGTCGCTCTGCCAGACCAGATCGTTCCAGTCGGGAATCTGGTTGTGCACCGGACAGCCCGTCGGCCCGTGGCAGAAGGGGATGCCGCAATCCATGCAGCGCCCCGCCTGCTTCTTCAGGTCGTTGTCGTCGAGCGGCAGCGTGAACTCGCGGAAGTGGCGCACGCGCTCACCAGCGAGCTGATACTTCTGCTCCTGGCGGTCGTATTCGAGAAAGCCTGTGACCTTACCCATCGGTTTGCCCCTTATTCCTTATTCCGCTGCCTGCAGGTTCCGGAGACGGTCCATCTCCTGGAGCGCGCGACGGTATTCGACCGGCATGACCTTCACGAACTTGGTGCGGAAGGTCGTCCAATTGTCCAGGATCTCCTTCGCACGGGCCGAGCCCGTATAGGTGTGATGATTGGTGATGAGCTGCATGAGGCGCTCCTCGTCGGGGCCGGACATGTTGGCCATGATGTCGATGCGTCCCTTGGTTTCCAGGTCGCCGCCGTGATGGTGGAGGCGGCGCATCAGGTCCTCCTCCTCCTCGACGGGCTCGAGATCGACCATGGAAAGATTGCAGCGCTTCCCGAACGTGCCGTCCTCGTCGAGCACATAGGCGATGCCGCCCGACATGCCCGCCGCGAAGTTGCGGCCCGTCTGACCCAGCACGACCACGAGGCCGCCGGTCATGTATTCGCAGCCGTGGTCGCCCGTGCCTTCCACCACCGCGATGGCGCCGGAATTGCGCACGGCGAAACGCTCGCCCGCCACGCCGCGGAAATAGGCCTCGCCGGCGATCGCGCCGTACATCACCGTGTTGCCCACGATGATCGAGCGCTCAGGGGCGGCTTTCGAATCCAGAGATGGCCTGATGATCAGCTTGCCGCCCGAGAGTCCCTTGCCGACATAGTCGTTCGCCTCGCCCTCGAGGTTCAGCGTCACGCCTGCCGCGAGCCATGCGCCGAAGCTCTGGCCCGCCGTGCCCTTCAGGTTCACGGTGATCGTGTCGTCGGGCAGGCCCTCGTGGCCGTAACGCTTGGCGACCTCGCCGGACAGCATCGCGCCCGCCGAGCGGTCGGAGCTGCGGATCGTCGCCTCGATGGTGACGGCCTCGCCGTTCTCGAGGGCAGGGCCGGCCTGCGCGATGAACGTGCGGTCGAGCACGTTCGCAATCGGATGCACCTGGCGCTCCTGGTGGCGGATCGCCACGCCCGCAGGCACCTCTGGCTTGTGGAAGAGCTTCGTGAAGTCGAGGCCCTTCGCCTTCCAGTGCTCGATGGCCGCGTTCTTGTCGAGGAGATCGGATTGGCCGATCATCTCGTCGAGGGTCCGGAAGCCCATCTCGGCCATCAGCTCGCGCGCTTCCTCGGCGACGAAGAAGAAGTAGTTGATGACGTGCTCGGGCAGCCCCTTAAAGCGCTTGCGCAGAACGGGATCCTGCGTGGCCACGCCGACCGGGCATGTGTTGAGATGGCACTTGCGCATCATGATGCAGCCCGCGGCGATGAGCGGCGCGGTCGAGAAGCCGTATTCGTCGGCGCCGAGGAGTGCCGCGATGACCACGTCGCGGCCGGTGCGCAGGCCGCCGTCGGCCTGCAGGGCCACGCGTCCGCGCAGGCGGTTGAGCACGAGGGTCTGCTGCGTCTCGGCCAGGCCGATCTCCCACGGCGAGCCCGCGTGCTTGAGAGAGGTGAGGGGAGAGGCGCCCGTGCCGCCCTCGAAGCCCGAGACGGTGATGTGGTCGGCGCGCGCCTTCGCGACGCCCGCAGCCACCGTGCCCACGCCGACTTCCGACACGAGCTTCACCGACACGTCGGCCTGAGGGTTCACGTTCTTCAGGTCGAAGATCAGCTGCGCGAGATCCTCGATGGAGTAGATGTCGTGGTGCGGGGGCGGGGAGATGAGGCCCACGCCCGGGGTCGAGTGGCGCACGCGGGCGATCTTCGCATTCACCTTGTGGCCGGGCAGCTGGCCGCCCTCGCCGGGCTTGGCCCCTTGAGCGACCTTGATCTGCATCATGTCGGCATTGACGAGATATTCCGTCGTCACGCCGAAGCGGCCCGAGGCCACCTGCTTGATGGCGGAACGCTTGGAGCGCCCGTCCGGCAGCGGCTTGAAGCGCTCCGGCTCCTCGCCGCCCTCGCCGGTATTGGACTTGCCGCCGATGGTGTTCATGGCGAGCGCCAGCGTCTCGTGCGCCTCCTTCGAGATCGACCCGAAGGACATGGCGCCGGTGGAGAAGCGCTTCACGATCTCCTGTGCAGGCTCGACCTCGCTCAGCGGAACAGGCGCGCGGCCCGCCTCGTCCGCCTTCTTGATGCGGAAGAGGCCGCGGATGGTCTTGAGCTCGTTGTCCTGCTCGTTCACGAGGCGCGCGAATTCGCGGTAGCGGTCCTGCGCGTTGAGACGCACGGCGTGCTGCAGCGTGGCGACCGTGTCCGGGTTCCAGGCATGCACCTCGCCGCGCTGGCGGAAGGCGTATTCGCCGCCGACATCGAGCGCATTGCGATAGATCGGCGCATTGCCGAAGGCATCGCGGTGGCGGCGGACGTTCTCTTCCGCCACCTCGTTCATGCCGATGCCTTCGATGGTGGTGGCGGTGCCGAAGAAGTCCCGCGCCACGAAGTCGGACTTAAGGCCGATCGCGTCGAAGATCTGCGCGCCGCAATAGGATTGATAGGTGGAGATGCCCATCTTGGACATCACCTTCAGAAGGCCCTTGCCGATGGACTTGATGTAGCGCTTGACCGCCTCGTCCGCGTCCACCTCTTCCGGCAGCTCGCCGCGGGCGTGCATGTCGGCGATGGTCTCGAAGGCGAGGTAGGGGTTGATCGCCTCCGCGCCGTAGCCGGCCAGGCACGCGAAGTGATGGATCTCGCGCGGCTCGCCGCTCTCGACCACGAGGCCTACCGAGGTGCGAAGGCCCTTGCGGATGAGATAATTGTGCACGGCGGCGGTGGCGAGCAGCGCCGGGATCGGGATGCGGTCCGGCCCCACCATGCGGTCGGTGAGAATGATGATGTTGTAGCCGCCATGGACCGCAGCCTCCGCGCGGTCGCAGAGGCGGTCGAGCGCGCCGTCGAGGGCGGCCGCGCCGAGCTCGGCGTCATAGGTGATGTCGAGGGTCTTGGTGTCGAAGCGGTCCTCGAAATGGCCGATGCAGCGGATCTTCTCCAGGTCCTCGTTGGTGAGGATCGGCTGGCGCACTTCCAGGCGCTTGCGGCGCGAGGTACCCTCGAGGTCGAGGATGTTCGGGCGCGGCCCGATGAACGACACGAGGCTCATGACGAGCTCCTCGCGGATCGGATCGATCGGCGGGTTCGTCACCTGGGCGAAGTTCTGCTTGAAATAGGTGTAGAGCAGCTTGGGCCTGTCGGAGAGCGCCGAGATCGGCGTGTCTGAGCCCATGGAGCCCACCGCCTCCTGGCCGGTCACGGCCATGGGCTGCATGAGCAGCTTGAGGTCCTCCGCCGTGTAGCCGAACGCCTGCTGGCGGTCGAGGAGCGACACGTCGGTGCGCGACTCGCGCGCCTGAACGGGCTTCAGGTCCTCCAGCACGATCTGGGTGCGCTTCAGCCACTCCTTGTAGGGATGGGCGTTGGAGAGCTGCTGCTTGATCTCGTCGTCGGAGATGATGCGGCCCTCTTCCAGGTCGATGAGGAGCATCTTGCCCGGCTGGAGCCGCCACTTCTCGACGATCTTCTCTTCCGGAATCGGCAGCACGCCCATCTCGGAGGCGAGCACCACGAGGCCGTCGTCGGTCACGAGGTAACGCGCGGGGCGAAGGCCGTTGCGGTCGAGGGTCGCGCCGATCTGCCGGCCGTCGGTGAAGCACACGGCGGCGGGGCCGTCCCACGGCTCCATGAGGGCCGCGTGATATTCGTAGAACGCGCGCCGGTCGTCGTTCATGAGCGGGTTGCCCGCCCAGGCCTCCGGGATCAGCATCATCATGGCGTGCGACAGCGAGTAGCCGCCGCGCACCAGGAATTCGAGGGCGTTGTCGAAGCAGGCGGTGTCGGACTGGCCCTCGTAGGAGATCGGCCAGAGCTTCGAGATGTCGTTGCCGAAGAGCTCGGAATCCACCGAGGCCTGACGGGCCGCCATCCAGTTCACGTTGCCGCGCAGGGTGTTGATCTCGCCGTTATGGGCGACCATGCGGTAGGGATGGGCGAGCTGCCAGGTGGGGAAGGTGTTGGTGGCGAAGCGCTGGTGCACGAGGGCGATGGCGCTCTCGAAGCGCGGATCCTGCAGGTCAAGGTAATAGTCGCGAAGCTGGGTGACCAGCACCATGCCCTTGTAGACGATGGTGCGCGAGGACAGGCTCACCGGGTAATAGCCGGCGGCGCGCTCGTCCTTCATGTCGTAGACGGCGTTGGAGATCACCTTGCGGGCGATGAACAGGCGACGCTCGAAGGTCTCCTGATCGTCCATGCCCTTGCCCTTGCCGATGAAGATCTGGCGGTGCAGGGGCTCGGTCGCCTTCACGCTCTCGCCGAGATCGCTGGAATCGACCGGCACCTCGCGCCAGCCGAGAACCTGGAGGCCCTCGTCGGCGATGGCCTTCGAGACGAGCTCCTCCACGAGCTTGAAGCCCTCCGGGTCGCGGGGCATGAACAGGTGTCCGACGCCGTACTGGCCCTCCTCGGGCAGCCAGATGCCGAGCTTGGCGCATTCGGCGGCGAAGAACTTGTGCGGAATCTGCACCAGGATGCCGCAGCCGTCGCCCATCTTCGGATCCGCCCCCACGGCGCCGCGATGGTCGAGGTTGTGGAGGATCGACAGGCCCTGCTCGACGATGTCGTGCGACTTGCGGTTCTTCATGTCGGCGATGAAGCCGACGCCACAGGAATCCTGCTCGTTCCTGGGATCGTAGAGGCCCTGAGCTTCGGGCAGTCCCGGATCGCGCACGAATTTGACGGTATCCGCCGTCGTGGCCGTGCGGCTTGGCACTTTGCTTTCCAGGCTCTTCGTTGGCACGTTGCTCATGGCAGATCCTTACATCCGAACACGTCTTCAAGGTTATTGAGGCGGCTCTTGGGCGTCGGATGGTTGGATCTTCCGAATGCCCGCCGCTTCTTGCGTCTTGCGAGGCTCGGGTCACCGGAGGGAGAGCCCGCACCTCGCGGGCATTCCAGGCCTGAATTCAGCCCGAGGTTGCCCGCCCCGCCCGCGTTTTGCGGGCAGGTTTCTCGGTATCTCGCGTCGTTCGCATTTGACGAAGCATCAAGAAAACCTCAGGCCAAAGGATGCGCGCATCCCGAATGGGACAGCATCACTGTCCTATTGCCGGCAAAGTGCCAGAGAATGGGGGATGGCACAAGAGGGTTTAGAAAAATTTTAGACAAAAGTTACAAGCCACCGACGCGGAATGTAACAAAACCAACTTTTGGCAAGCGGAAACGAAAGTCTTTGCCGATGGGTCAACGATCTTGACATGTTGCTCCCCATGGGGAGGCTTGCGCGCCCAAGGAGACGATTCATGAATTTCGCGAGCGACAACATCGTGGGCGCCAGCCCCCAGGTTCTGCAGGCCCTGAGCCAAGCCAATGCCGGAGCCATGGCGGCTTATGGCGGCGACGAGATCACCCGGCAGGTCAAGGCACGCTTCAACGAAATCTTCGAGCGGGAGGTTTCGGTCTTCTTCGTGACCACCGGCACCGCCGCCAATGCCCTTGCGCTCTCCGCGGCCGTGCCGCCCTACGGCCTTTGCGTCTGCCACCGAGAGGCGCATGTGATCGACGATGAATGCGGCGCGCCTGAATTCTTCATGCATGGCGCCAAGCTCGTGGGTCTGCCCGGGGTCGGCGCGAAGCTCTCGGCCCAGGACGTCTCGGATTATCTGCGGGGGCTCCCCCGGAGCGTGAAGCAGATGCCGCCCAAGGCCCTGTCGATCTCCCAGGTATCCGAATGCGGCCTGGTCTATGGCCTCGACGAGCTCGAGGAACTCGGCGGGGTCTGCCGCGCGCATGGGCTTTCCTTCCACATGGATGGCGCGCGCTTCGCCAACGCCCTCGCGTCGCTCGGCTGCACACCGGCGGAGATGACCTGGCGGCGGGGAGTGGACATTCTCTCCTTCGGGGGCACGAAGAACGGGTGCCTGATGGCCGAGGCCATCGTGGTGTTCAGGCCCGAGCTTGCCGAGGCGCTCGACTACAGGTCCAAGCGCGCCGGCCAGATCGTCTCCAAGGGCCGTCTGATCTCTGCGCAGTTCGAGGGTTATTTCGCCGACGACCATTGGCATGCCAATGCCCGCCACGCGAACCGCATGGCGAAGCTCCTTTCGGACGGGCTCTCCGGGCTTCCCGGCGTGCGCCTCGCCTGGGAGACCCAGGCCAACGAGGTCTTCCCGATCATTCCCGCCCCCATGGACAAGGCGCTCAAGGAGGCGGGCGTGCTCTACCATCCCTGGACGGAGCTGAGCCTGCCCGAGGGCGAGGCCGTCGGGCCGGACGAGGCTCTGGTCCGGCTCGTCCTCTCCTTCGCGACGCGGGAGGAGGACGTGCTGAAGGTCATCGACATCGCCCGCTCGGCCGCTTCGCGGCAGGCGGCGGAGTGACGTGCCGGGGCCTTTGCCCTAACCCTGCCGCATTCACCCGCGATGTCTGACCCCACGAGACCTCTACCAACGGGGCCCACCTCCAGCCCCGGCGGGATTGCCAGGACCAGGCATTCATAACAAAAGCGCCCCGGATCAACCGGGGCGCTCTTTTTTTACCATTCGCTTCCGTCATTCCAGGCACGAGGCCGGCGATGACGCGGCGCGACCGGCGCGCGATCTGCCTCAGGCAGCCTGCTTGGCCTCGATCGGCTGAGCGCTGTTCGTGGAGATCGGGATGAACTTCGGCTTCTTGGCCTCGGGCGTCTCGCGCACGAGGTTCAGATGCAGAAGGCCGTTCTCGAGGGAAGCGCCCGTCACCTGGACGCCGTCTGCCAGCTGGAAGCGCCGGTCGAAGCTGCGCGCCGCGATGCCCTGATGGAGCACTTCGGCCCTGCGCTCTTCATTCGGCTTGCGCTCGCCGCGGACGGAGAGAGTGTTTTCCTTCACCTCGATGGTGAGGTCCTTGTCGGTGAAGCCCGCGACCGCGATCGAGATGCGATAGGCATTCTCGCCGGTGCGCTCGATATTGTAGGGCGGGTAGCTCGGAGCCGCGTCGACGCCGACCATCTGGTCGAGCATCGAGAACAGACGGTCGAAGCCGACCGTGTTGCGGTACAGGGGAGCAAGATCAAACTGTCGCATGGCATATCCTCCATCAGAAGCAACATGCATTCGTTGAGGATCCACCTCTCGAGGCTGGATCCGGGTTTCGTGCCGCCGATCGGCCGGCACAGCTTTCATGTGGGAACAGGTGCATTTGCGTTCAAGAGGCTCGCCCTTCCGGCCCAGAGCGCCCTATAAAGGGTCATATCGTTTCGTGAGACCTGCCGTGGAATTCTTCCCTACCCCCGACAATCCCGTGCCCGGAGAGCCCGTGCTCGCCAGCATCACCACCGCCGACGGCATCGCCCTGCGAGTCGCCTACTGGCAGGCGGAAACGGAGCACCCGAAGGGAACGGTCTGCATCCTGCATGGTCGGGCTGAGTTCATCGAGAAATACTTCGAGACCGTGGGCGACCTGCTCAAGCGCGGCTTCGCGGTGGTGACCTTCGACTGGCGGGGGCAGGGGCTTTCGGGACGGCAGGTCAAGAACCCCCGCAAGGGCCATGTGAGGCGCTTTTCCGATTACCGGCTCGATCTGGAGGCCGTGCGCGACCAGATCCTGATGCCGCACATGCCTCAGCCCCATTTCGCGCTCGCCCATTCCATGGGCGGGGCCATCGCGCTCAATGCGGCTTACGAGAGCTGGCTGCCCTTCCGTCGTCTCGTCACCACCACGCCGATGATCGCGCTGTCCATCGTCAAGCGCACGCGCGGGGCGGCGTTTCTGGCGCGTTTTCTGAGGCTCCTCGGCCTCGGGGGAATGTTCGTGCCAGGCGGCGGGGAAACCTCCGTGTCGACCCTGCCGTTCAAGGGGAACCGCCTCACGGGCGATCCGGTCCGCTACTCCCGCAACGCCGATGCCGCGACCGCCATCGGGCCGGGCGCCATCGGCGCGCCGACGGTGGCCTGGATGGATTCCGCCTTCCGCTTCATGAAGTGCTTCACGGCGCCCAATTATGCGCAGAAGATCCGCCTGCCCACGCTCATCCTGGCGGCGGGCGCGGATCCGGTCTGCGCGACGCCCGCGACGGAGCGTTTCGCCGCGCGGCTGAAAGCCGGCCACGCCATCGTGATTCCCGGGGCGCGGCACGAGATCCTCATGGAGCGCGACGAGATCCGCGAGCAGTTCTGGGCGGCTTTCGACGCCTTCATTCCCGGAACGCCGGACCCGGTCCTCGACCGGAAGGCGAACCTGGAGGCCCTCGGCCTATCGGCTGAGCAGCTCGACGGCGGCGGCGTGAACCCGGCGGTCGCCAGCCGCGACGATGCGTCCGCCATTGGCGGCTGAGCCGCCTTCCCAGGTGGTGACGATGCCGCCTGCGCCCTCGATGATCGGGATCAGGGCCGCGATGTCGTAGGGTTTGAGGCCCGATTCCACCACGAGGTCGACATGGCCTGCGGCGAGCATGCAATAGGCATAGCAATCGCAGCCGTAGCGGGCGAGGCGCGCCACGCTTTCCACCCGGTCATAGGCGCGCAGTTCCTCGCCTGCGAAGAGGCGCGGGCTCGTGGTGGAGATCACCGCATCCTTGAGCGAGGCGCAGCGGCGCGTCATGAGCTTGCGCTCGCCGCCGGGGCCCCGGTACGTGCTCGAGCCGCCATCCCCGAAGAAACGCTCGCCGGTGAAGGGCTGGTGCATCATGCCGAAGACGGGCTGGCCCTTGTAGGTGAGGCCGATCAGCGTGCCCCAGGTGGGAAGGCCCGCGATGAAGGCCCTCGTCCCATCGATGGGATCGAGCACCCAGACGTAATCCGCATCCGCATTCTCCGACCCGAACTCCTCGCCGACGATGCCGTGGGTGGGGAAGCTGCGCTTGATCAGATGGCGCATGGTGGCCTCGCTCGCCCGATCCGCCTCCGTCACCGGGTCGAAGGCTCCGCCGCGGGACTTGTCCTCCGTCGCGATGGCGGTGCGGAAGAACGGTAGGATCGCTTGGCCGGACGAGATGGCGAGCTCGTTGACGAAATGCGTGAAGTCGATGAGCCCCATGCCTGATGTCCTCATGAAACGTGGCGATTGGTCTTGGCCTGTTGTCTTTCCGCTTTTATCAAGCGCTGGGCGCGCGGCAAGTGAGCAACCGCATGAGGAGGGCCAGGCATCCATGGATTCTGCAGCCAAGGTTTCTCCGACCCGGTCGGAAACCGCCGTTTTCCTCGTCGCCGCGCTGGTCGCGATCTACGCGGTCAGCCAGTTCCTGCGCAATTCCATCGGCGTCATCGCCAATGATCTGGCGCGGGAGATGTCCCTCTCCGCCACGCAGACGGGACTCCTGTCGAGCGCTTTCTTCCTCACCTTCGCGATGGTCCAGATTCCCATCGGCATCCTCATCGACCGCTATGGCCCCAAGCAGGTCATGCTGACCACGGCGGTCATCGCCGTGGCAGGAACCGTGCTGTTTGCCCTGGCCCCCTCGGTCTCCCTGCTGATCGCCGCGCGCGCCCTGATGGGCCTCGGCTGCTCCACCTTCTTCATGGCACCCCTGGTGATCTATGCGCGGCGCTTCCCACCCCGGCGCTTCGCGGCGCTCACGAGCATCCAGATGGGCGGCGCCAATCTCGGCACGCTCGCCGCCACCGCGCCGCTTGCGGCCTCCTCCGCCGCCATCGGCTGGCGCGGCTCGTTCCTGGCCGTCGCGGCCATCAGCGTCGCCGTGGTGCTGGTGATCGCCCTCGCGGTGCCGAGGGATTCCGGCGCCGCGAGGGGGCGGGAGAGCTGGGGCGAGGCATTCCGGGGCGTGGCCGCCGCCGTGAAGGTGCCGTCCTTCAGGGCGGTCTTCTTCATGCATCTGACCACCTATTCCTGCTTCGTCTCCATCGTCGGCCTCTGGGGTGGGCCGTGGCTGACCGATGTGCATGGGGCGGATCTCGCCCAGAGGGGGCAGATCCTGCTTCTCGGGGCCGGGGCCCAGATCTGCGGCATGCTCCTCTGGGGGGCGACGGACCGGTTCTGGGGCAGCTACAAGAGGCCGGTCCTCCTCGGCGGCTCAGCGGCTTTCCTGATGATGGTGATCCTCGTCTTCGCGCCCCTGGACCTGACGCTCGTCCCCGTCTGGTTCGTCCTGTTCGGCCTGAGCGTGTCCTACACGCCCATCCTGACCTCGCACGGCAAGTCCCTGTTCCCGCCCCATCTGACGGGCCGGGGGATCACGATCATGAATATCGGCACCATGGGCGGAGCCTTCCTGTCGCAGAGCGTCACGGGGGTGCTGATCGATCTCATGGGACGCTCGGGCGGCGGAGGCTATACGCCGGGCGGATACAGGCTCGTCTTCGCGGCTTTGGGAGGGTGGCTTCTCCTGAGCCTCCTCTTCTACGTCAGGGCTATTGATCCTCATCCAAGCAGACATGCGCCTGAGGCATAACAAAGAGGGATTTTTCTATTGATTTTTGTGCGCCGCGAAGCCAATATTGCACTGCGATATGGCGATGGCGTCGCCTTGTCGTAGCCCTTCTTGGGCGTTTCCTCCCTAAACTTCGGGCTGCTGGCAACGGCGGCCTTTTCTTTTTTCGGCTCCGTACGCGGCGAATCCCTATTCCGCCGCCATGCGCCGCGTGGTCAGCTCGCCTCCGAGTTCGGCGACCACCTGGGCGAAAGCGCCGAACAGGTCCTCCGCCAGAACGGCAAAGCCCGACCTTTTCACCATGCTGCGCTCGTCCATGTAGAGCGCCCGGTTGATCTCGACCTGCAGCGCATGCCGCCCTGAGGCCGGCTCGCCGTAATGTTCGGTGATGAAGCCGCCCGCATAGGGCTTGTTGCGCGTCACCGTATAGCCGCGCGCCCTCAAGGCGGCCTCGACGAGATCGATCAGCGGGCTCGCGCAGGAGGTGCCGTAGCGGTCGCCCAGGACGATATCGGCCTTGCTGCCGTCGTCCCTGGTCACGCTGGAGGAGGGCATGGAATGGCAATCGATGAGGACCGCGTGGCCGAACAGCTCCGCCGTGCGGCGCAGGAGCTGGCGCAGCACGCGGTGGTACGGCTTGTAGAGCCATTCGATCCGGTGCAGCGCCTCATCGACCGCAAGGCGAGAATGATAGATCTCCTGGCCGTCGGCGACGATCCGCGGGATGGTTCCCAGGCCTCCCGCCACCCGCATGGAGCGGGTGTTGGCGAAAGGCGGCAGCCTGCCGTCGAACATGCGCGAATCGAGCTCGTAGGGCTCCCGGTTGAGATCCAGGTAGGCCCGGGGGAAGCGCGCTGCCATCAGGGGGGCGCCCAGTTCCGTCACCGGGGCGAAGAGCTCGTCCACATAGGCGTCCTCGGAACGGCGCAGGGCCACGGCGTCCAGACGCGACGACGCGAGGAACGAGGCCGGGTAGATGGCGCCCGCATGGGGGGCGTTGAAGACGAACGGGATTGTCTGTGCCGCAGGCTCGCTCAGGACAAAGGGGGGATCGAACTCGTCAACGATGGCTGGCCGCATGAAAACTGGCTGTTCTGGAAAAGAAATCGATGGTTGCGTTAGTGTAAGGCAGCCGCGCCGCCTGTCCATGACAATATGGTGGAGGCGATGCGTCCTTCTTTCACGGGTTATTTACCAGCCGGGGGCATGAAGAGGTCTTGGGAACATTCGCCACGATTCGGGGCTTGGCAGCCGATGAAGATCCTTCTCGCTGAAGACGACAACGACATGCGGCGCTTTCTGGTGAAGGCGCTGGAGAACGCAGGCTACGAGGTGGCCCCGTTCGATAACGGCCTTTCCGCCTACAACCGCCTGCGGGAGGAGCCGTTCGAGCTTCTCCTGACGGACATCGTCATGCCGGAAATGGACGGAATCGAGCTGGCCCGCCGGGCCACCGAGCTCGATCCGGACATCAAGGTGATGTTCATCACCGGCTTCGCGGCCGTGGCCCTGAATCCGGATTCCCAGGCTCCGAAGGATGCGAAGGTGCTTTCCAAGCCCTTCCACCTGCGCGACCTTGTGAGCGAGGTCGATAAAATGATGGCGGCCTAAAAAATGACGGCAGCCTAAAAAAGGTTGCTCAACATGACTTGCGCATATGCCCGCTTCTGGGTATATCGCCCCCACAGCCGAAGCGGGACGTCAAACATCACCGTTTCCCGGGCGCGTAGCTCAGCGGGAGAGCACTACGTTGACATCGTAGGGGTCGCTGGTTCGATCCCAGCCGCGCCCACCATTTTCTTTTTCCGGCCTTCCCGAAGGGCCGCAGGA